>Ga0315915_1000052_pt1 | contig 74540 bp, 29 predicted proteins | sample MpolbnodulesMG_FD_207738 | JGI IMG/M metagenome (GOLD analysis project Ga0315915, IMG submission 207738) | Medicago polymorpha root nodule microbial communities from Los Angeles, California, United States - branched nodules | ecosystem: Host-associated > Plants > Roots > Nodule | place: USA... | reverse complement strand
TTGATCCCACTTGTGGGTATGTAGGCAAAGGACCCAATCCTTCCAAATCAAATAAAAATAACAAAATCATACTTCTTCTCCCTCCATTCTTTCACTTAGACTCTTAGGCAATTATTTTCAAAATAAGTGAATAATTAACACAAGATAATTTAGCCAAGAGGTTCCTACGGAATACCGTAGTCGTTTAGGGTGCGTCAAACCTTCCCTTTTCGAAACCAACCCCCAGACCCAATCTCTAAGGATTTTTCTCTCTTTTTCCCTTCCCAAAAATAAAAGTAGAAAGTTCAAAGATTGAAGGTTCAAAATCAATTAATGGATTAATACCCGAAAATCACGAGCACAAATAGATATTCCAAACAACATGAATGTCAAATAGATACCAAAACAATTTATATGAAATCCAAAGAAACCTTACATAGCAAAACTATACAACATCTATAACGTCAAAAAGAAAAATACATAACACAACATCATTTTGAAGAAGTATTATCCATTAGGTTTAATGTTTAGGTTCGTTAAAAAAATGTCTTATAGCTTAGGGGTATTTTTGTCCTATCAAAATTATTTACACTTCTTTATCTTCTATTTCATTTATATTAAACAATATATTAAATCTACTATATTTCTCACATATTTCTCTCTTTTTATACTCTCTCTCTCACACATATTTCTCTCTTCACACTTACTTCCCCTTGAAGAAACATAGTCTAGATGTAAAATTTTAACCATTAGATAATGTGAAGAAAAAAGTTAAATCTTACCCCCTCAGTCCCAAATTATAAATCATTTTAGGAAAACATTTGTCACACATTATAAGTCGTTTTACGATATCAATTAAACATGTATCAAACATGAAATTATGTCGTGTTTCATAGAGTCTGGCACAATCTCATGAGGATATCTCAATACTTATCCTTTAAATGTTTTTATCTTTCAAAAAAGAAAACAAAAAATTGTTCACAAGAATATACATTTTTGTCATCCTAAAAAAGGAATAGATTGTTGTACCAAAGCGGTTTGAAGAATAATGACCCTTAACTTTGGTTTTAATGATAACAAGGTTTAAAAGAACATTTTATACTCTAATGTTTGTTTCATGTGTAGGAAATTTACCCAAATGATTTATCCTCTATTCACGCTTGAAGAAACATGAAGACAATTTCGTATACGAGTACTGGTCATTAGACGACGAATCACCATTTGACTCTGAAGGGAACACACAAGAAAAAGTATGCTTGCAATGTATACTCTCCTAAGCCTGGCCTCTAGTCAACAAACTCAATATAGAGTCATCGATCCTTTGAAAGCTTGGTATGTGATGAGTAATTTATTTAACTTTATATAAATCTTTCCTTCCAAACGATCAAATTCAAACGAAGAGAACAACTGACAAATATATATAAAGTATGAGGCAACACAGGCTAAACAAGCTATTATTCAGGATGTCAAAATCCCTACATGAATGAAAATAACTTTTGATTCAGGCTATGGGAATATAATACATCTTGTCAAAGACTCAAATATATATAAAAGGGAAAAGACTGCAACGATTACACCATCAAGGAAATATATGTTGCAATGGTCCTATCCCATTTGCCTATAAAGTTTGTAACATATCACTGTTGCAAGTTGTATCTCCTCAAAGGGCTAAGGTTTTGTCGGATAGACAAAGATATATTGTAATGTTTGTAATGGGTTCAAATTATAGTGGGTAAAGTCTTCAAGGATATTGCGGCAAAATTAAAGGGGAGAACTTTAGATAGCTACCAAGTTTAAAGTGAACCATTATCGCTCTGTTTGGTGAGCCAAAAAAATTAGCTTATAACGAATAGTTTATAAGTTTATTTGACTAAAAAAATCTGTTTGGTAATGTTTTTTCACCACGAGCTTATAGCTTATTTCACGAGTTTATAAACTATTTTTCAGACGCTATTCCAAGTAGTTTTTGAGCTTATAACTTATATCTTATCATTTTTTCTTCCAATTTTATCCTTATTATTTTATCTAAAATTCTTTTTTACCCTTTACAATTTATTGTAATTTAAACTAATATATATTTATGTTAGTTGCTGGACAATTTTTTGTTTGAATAAACATTAGGTGTTGGACATGTACATTTCTTTTCTAAAAAAATGTACATATTGTTTTTGTTACGAAAAAACCACATACTATTTTTATTTTGGTTCCAAGTACATATTGTTATTTTTTTTAGAAAGGGTCATGCATGCTCTTATTCTTATTGTTAGGTAAAATAATTCTCTGTTTTTTAAATACATAAATGTAATTCAGTGAAGTAAGTCTTCAACGTAAATATAATTCAGTGTTAATAATCCATATTAAATCTTGACAAAAAAATAATACATAATTATAATAATACATTCCTAGAACAAAAACAAAGTATAAACACTTAAATGAAAATAACTATAAAATAAATGTTACTGAATAAAATTTGATTTCATAATTTAATATCAAAGATATAATTAATTAAAAAAATTAAACTACCAAATTATAAATATTTAAATATTAATTGATATAATGTCATTTTACATTTATCAACTAGTTGAACCGCTAATTTTACCAAACATTTCAATTAGCTTATAAGTTTTCAGTCATCAGTTAGAAGCTATCAGCTATAATCTACCAACTATCAGCTAGCTTATCAGTTATCCACTATTTTTACCAAACAGAGCCTATAAGATCACTTGTGTCTTTTTATTTCTTTGTTCACATTTCTCTTAGAAAATGTTTTGTTTTAACTAACTATGTTTTCATAGAACACGGAAATTTTTTCAAATACACCACAATTAAATCCTCCTCTTTGTGATTTTTTCATCTTCAACAACAAGTTTAAACGATTACTTGAAGCGTATCAATTATACAAAAAAAGGTATTAGATAGCCAATGTAAAAATCTATTTTGTCGGATCTTTATCTAACTTTACATGTTCAACCACTTACATACAAGTTACCTCATTCCCAATTTCCCATCAAAGACGAATCTATTTGGTGAAGCCAAATTGCCTCCTTCCATACATGTTTAATGATTTTAATAAACATAGGCAAAATAGTTCCCGAACGATTTAACTAATTTGCAAAAGTGCTATATTATTTGAATATATATTATGCAGAAAAATGCATGAATAGTACTCTTGGGCATGCATGCCTATTTATATTATAGATAAAGAAATGAAATTTAATAGCACAAATTGCAAAGCCTTGCCATGGGTAAATCACTATCAACATGTGGACTGGATACATCAATGATGGACAAAGACATTTAATTGATCATTAAGAAAAAGACATTTAATTGAAAGTGATATATCCGTTCAAAAAAATTGAAAATGATATATCCTTCATCAATTGAGTTGGTATAGTCATGTTATATATCCAAATTATATGAACTGTGGGATAAAAATGTTTCGAAAAACACACACAAATGTGGATTAATGGACAAGCAGGGTCTGTAAAGCAAGTTTGTGACACTGCCATATATATGATTTCTTGTTAGATATTTTACAAGTTATGCATTTTTTTTATCATTTTACTCACAAGTAATGTCTATCGACTTTGCATCATCAATTAATATGCAAAGTCGATAGACATTCAATTAATATTTGTAGTGTCATCGTGAGCTTAACTCAGTTAGCATGGACAATACATAATATATGTAAGGTCTGGGGTTCGAACCCCGACTACCACAAAAAAAAAAAAATATTTGTAGTGGAATTTGGTTGATAATCTGTAATGAAATATTCCTCTTCAACCGTATTTTTTCTATCTACAAAAGTCAAAAATGAGATATTGTTGAAGAGATTTGAGTTCAGTTCTACTCGAATTAACGTAACATAGATTTACCAGTTATGTATTACTAATTAAAAGTTTTTTTTTCTTCTAGAAAAGCTACTCAATTTTTATAGACAAATAATTATGCTTCTAATATTGTTACGGTGAACGTAAGAAATGAAAGAGTGAAAATGTTTTTACACAAGATTAACTAAACCATGCACATCAAAATATGCATTTATTATTTATCATTTATATTCGAAGAGAATATTTGACTAATATATCTTAACAAATTAAATATGGCATCTTAACTTTTATTAACAATCCAAATGCATGCCTTAAGGATACTGATTACACATGTCTTGCATTTGCCAAACTAATCAAAGCAAGAACCTCCAATTCCATTTGTGGACATTAGTGGACTATATTTAGGACCATTAAGCATATGATTATACGTTACATTATGATGCATTTGACCGGCACACTATATATGTTGAGTGTACATTACATTTTGAATGTTAATTTCATACAATGAAACTTTTGTGTTTGTTTTTGTTGCTTTTGGAATGACATTTGAATGTTCTTTATTTCTGTTGCTTTATGATTATTGTAGAGAGATGAGATCTTTTCCTTGTCTATTTTCTTAGTTGTCGTTTTAATTTTCTCTCTTTATAAAAAAAAGCTTTTGTGTTTATTGTTTTTGACAGCATATGCATTGGTGTAGCTTTTGTAGGAAAAGTTTTCCATTTTTAGTTTTCATTTTTATTGCAAACTTGAGAAAAGAATTATGAAACTCTAATCATGAAAATAAGGGAAACACTTTTTTTTTTATTTTTATGCTTGGGCACATTTCCCTTTCCCTTGTCACAACTATAATATTATAATAAATAACATTCAGATGGACACTATGTCTCTCTATCCCTATTTTTTATTGCGCTAATTTGTATAAATTACAGATAATAGTTTTTGAATTTTTTTGATTTTGATTATAATTATTTTGATTTTTATAGTGTAACAAACTATTTTTTTTGAAGAAGCTATAGTGTAACAAACTATATATAGTTATCTTTTCAATTACACAAACAAATGAGCAATACAACAAATATAATATAAATTCTTATATTTATGAAAGACATCAACAATATAACATTCTTATAAATAAATTTGTTAAAAGGAACAATTAAAAATGAAAAAATCAATTTAAAAGCATGTATTCACTTTATATATAATAGAGAAGAGATATAGCGTGTGTTTGGAAACACAATACCACCTCCCAATGCACTTTCACCGTGAAAATTATAAAGCTAATATATCAAGTTTTTGCCTAACTGTGATTCTCAACGTGATTTTGGGTTAATTGATGTCATTTCAAACATACTAATAATCAAAATAAACTTCAAATGTTACCATTCAAAACTTAGATCAAATTTTAATGAAATAATTGAGGAAAAAATATTTTCCATAACATTTTTATAAATAAATTTGTTTAAAAGTATAATTGAAAGCTAAAAAGTGATTTTAAAACCTTGTGTTCACTTGATATATAGATCAAATTTTTACGAAATAATTCTGGAAAACATATATATATTTTTTTGGATAAATATGTTTTTTTTTTTTTAAAAGAAAGGTTGTTGTAGTGGTGTGAAATGAAAGGTAGAGGAGGGGGAGGTTGTGGTCCAAATAGTGGAGCCAACAAACCCGTGCACTGCAATCTTTCTAGGGACGAATAATGTGGGTTGCTACTACCACAATATCTGATTCCTCAATTATTTTCTGTCACATTTTTTCCAGCTCCAACTTTATCTATCTATCATCCTATCTTATTGATATATTCAGCAAAAACAATTTCTATACAAATTTTTAAACTTAAATTTGTGCTTGTGTGTTAGCTAGCATAATGATTTTATATTAAACTTTAAGTAAAAATCTCTACAAACAAATTGTTTTGCTCAATAGTAAATTCAATTCATTAAGAATTACAATTATCAAAGGCATCTAAACACAATTTATGTTTGTATATTCTAATGTTATGAGATTAAAAAAAATGATAAAATCTAACGCGACAACCAATAGGTTACTCTACGTAGAGCATTTACAAGATCTTGTTCGTAATTCAAAACACACTTTGATGAGATGGTGAAAGTCTCTTTCAACTAAATCAGAAGTCATGTGTTCAAATCTTGTCAGGAAGAGTAAATGTCAGAGAGAACGAGGGGGAAGCAAAGGGTGGTCGATCTGTGAATGAGAAGGGTGGATGGCCGGAGATGAATGATGGAAGGGGTGGCACAATGACAAAATGAGTTTCAACGGAGTGAAGAAAGGAAGAGGAGAGGTGGAGGATACGAATCAACCAGAGTGAAGAAGGAGGAGGAGAAGTGAAGGACCGTGGGGGTTGAAGGTGGGCCAAAGAGATTTGACGAAGAACGATGCATTTTTTGTTTTATACAACTTCTTTGTCTTTTATAAAAAAAAATAAATAAATAAGGTGTGCCACGTGACATTACCTTATTTGTCTACGACATGTGTCATTTTCACCCTAATGGACACTTAAGTGTTAACCAAAAAAATAAACTCCGTGCGTAATACCCTTTAAAGTAGTATTTTTTTAATCGAAAGAGAATTGGAGATTCGAATTAGTGTCACATTATATCGAATATTCTTCAAACTTTTTATCATTTCAATATATAAGAAATTACTAATTATCTTGTTTAATACCCATGGAAAGGACAAAAAAAATACTAGTAACTAATCCTTTTAAAAACAGATTAAGTAATTAAAACCAGGTATTATTAACTCCCTAATTATGCTTAGAGATTATACTATTCCCTAATCCCTCCCCCAAGAATATAAAGTGTACCTCAATGTATCTTTTTCAAACTTCACAGTTTGAACACTGTGTTCTGTATAATGCAGCAAAATAGTAGTACACTCTAGTACCCCCACACTCTTCCCCAAAAACAGCGCGTGCTGTCACTCTCTCCCACGTTGTTTGTCTCCACATTCCACTCAACTCCACTCCCTCAAAACCACATTCAAATTCTCAAAAAAACCAACAACAACCTCAAACTCAAGGAAAAAAACACAATCTTTCTCTCTCCTTTCTCTGTCTTCTGCAAAACCACATTCACACTCTCAAGTTAAGTTCTGTACCTTTTCCATAGAATCACCGACCCATTTGCTTCAAATCCTTAAAACCAACATTTCATGCAAAGATTTCATCTGGGTTTCTCTCAAATTCCAAACTTGATGATGGATTCTTCTTCACTATCTCCTTTGTCTCTTCAAACTCAAAAATCACCTTTTCAAAACTTACCTGAAGAATCCTCACCAAAACAAACCAAAAAAAGCTTACTTTCATCTCTAATGGGTGCTAGTAACAACAACACTTCTTCAAACCTTAGAACCCCTTCTTTTGAAGAAGATAACTACTTTGTTACCCTTCTCAAATCCTCAGAGAAAAAAGCACTTCAAGACCTCAAAAAAACCCTCCTTGAAGTCACAAATGAAAAAAACTCTTCCAATGGTGAAGTTTCCATGTGGGGTATTCCACTTCTTGGTGGAGATGACAGAGCTGATGTAATCCTCTTGAAGTTTCTTAGAGCAAGAGATTTCAGAGTTAATGAAGCATTAAACATGATTACAAAGTGTTTAGCTTGGAGAAAAGAGTTTAATGCTGACACAATAGTTGAAGAAGATTTGAGTCAGTTCAAAGAGCTTGAAGGTGTTATAGCTTATATGCAAGGCTATGACAAAGAGGGTCATCCTGTTTGTTACAATGCTTATGGTTTGTTTAGAGATAAAGATATGTATGAGAGGATTTTTGGTGATGAAGAGAAGCTTAAGAAGTTTCTTAGGTGGAGAGTTCAAGTTCTTGAAAGAGGTATTAGGCTTCTTCATTTTAAACCTGGTGGTGTTAATTCTCTTATTCAAGTTACTGATCTTAAAGATATGCCTAAAAGAGAATTAAGGGTTGCTTCTAACCATATTCTCTCACTCTTTCAAGATAACTACCCAGAAATGGTTGCAAGAAAGGTACTAATTTTATTGAGTAAATCATGATTTAGCTATGAAGCACGGATACAGATATCGGACACGACACAGACACTAACACTGACATGCCGACATAGTTAATAATTTTAGAACACTATATAATTATGTGTAATTATATGTGTCGATGTTGTGTCGGTCCGACACTGGGACACATCTAATATGAGGAGCGTCTGTGCTTCATAGTGATTTAGTCTCTAAAGTATTAATAGTCCCTAATAAGTACTAGCTTTAATTGACTAAAATGACCAATTTCATGTACTTTGGAGAGTATTTATTACTTTTGTATACTTTTTAATTGAGATTGTTTTATTCATTTTTGTGGTTTTTGAGTGGATTGGTTGTTTTAAATGTTTATCAATTTTAAGTGTTTGTTTTTGCTTTTTTGGTGGTTTAGATTTTCATCAATGTGCCATGGTACTTCAGCATGTTGTATTCAATGTTTAGTCCATTTTTGACACAAAGGACTAAGAGCAAGTTTGTGATCTCTAAGGAAGGAAATGCTGCTGAGACACTCTACAAGTGAGTATATAATTGTTGTTCCATTTTGGTTTGCTTTTCTGTCATTTATTTTGAACCTTTTACAAGTCACGAATACACTCATCTAGAATGTTTTAGTTGGCTTTGTTTCTCTCAATTTTTATCTATATTAAGATCCCTTTCTATTACTGTTTAAGATTTTGAATTTTGAATTTTCTTCCATTAGTTACTTTTTAGTATTCAAGCTGTCTTTCTTTTGCTTTTTCTTTTGCCTGCAGTTGGCAATACTGCTTTTTATTCCGTCAGCACATATGTGGTCGTTGAATCGAAATTAGATGGTTTAGATTCCATCCTCGGTATTTTAGATTTGTTTCTCGCTGGAATTTTGATCTGTCCGTTCTTGAGTCAATGGCCACCGATGTGCTGATTGCGTGAATGCGTTGAATTGCTGCCCGCGGATAATTCAATACATCGAAATCATGGTGGTATTAGCATGATTTGATTTTTTCAAATATGACTTCAATCAAAAGATGCACTTACTATTATCAGCAAATAATGTTCCAACTTTCCTTGAGTTTCCATTTTGGGATTTGCTTTCTGAAATTTATTGTCTTATGGTCAGATTCATTAGACCTGAGGATATTCCTGTTCAGTATGGAGGGCTGAGTTTGCCAAGTGATTTGCAAAATGGTCCCCCAAAACCAGCTTCTGAATTCACTGTCAAAGGAGGGGAGAAAGTGAATATACAAATAGAAGGAATTGAGGTAGTAATCATTCATCCCATTCCATTTTACTCTTCCCTATGCAGATCAGATTATGATTAGTTTTTTTGGCATGATGCAAGTGGTTTGTTTCCTTTTGATATAAAATATTTGTTCTTAAGATTCTCTCTTGAATTTTTAAACTTATTTATTAGCCCTGAAAATTGTTTGAATTGGCAATTTGGTACCTAAAATTAACTTAATTATGAAATGGCCCCTGAAATTTAATTTTTGCCTCTTAAGGATTAAATTAGTAATTTAATCGAATTTCATACACATGGAAGCTGATTTGGTTCTTTTTTACTTCTTGTGGGTGTGAATTAGGGAGGTGCAACTATCACTTGGGACATTGTTGTTGGAGGCTGGGACTTAGAATACAGTGCTGAGTTTGTCCCTAATGCTGAAGGTAGCTACACCATAGCAGTTGAGAAGCCAAGGAAGATCGGAGCCTCAGAAGAAGCAATCCACAACTCATTCACATCGAAAGAATCCGGCAAAATGATACTCTCGGTGGACAACACTGCCTCAAGGAAGAAAAAAGTTGCTGCATATCGTTATGTTGTCCGAAAATGTGCCACCACTTGAGAGATCGCATTAAGCGTTGTGTTTGAAAACCCTAATTTCTGCAGTGAGAACTTGCGGTAACCTTGAAGATGCGCCTACGAGAGTTTGGCTATCATGGTGTCCGTATTTTTAACCTGTTTTCAAACACATGTGGAGGCTCTAATAGCTTTTAATTTTAATTTTTGCTAATGATGTTTTTCTTGTACCCTTTCTCTGAAGGGTCTCATTTATGTTTCTGAACTTGTCATGGCATGTTTAACTTTAGAGGTATTAATATTAATTAACTAGTAGTTTTGTAGTGTAATGTAAAAATGAGAACAATGTTGGCACTTGGCAGTAGTACTAGTATATTGCTTGGTATAGAAGAAAAGCAATTAAGTTTGCTTATTTAACATACCATGTTACTGTTTGTTGTGACATTTTTTGGTTGGTTTTGGGACAAGGTATTTTGTATGTTGTAAGTTGCAAACTACAGAGGGGTGACTTTCTGAAGGTGCAATCTATAGTTTATGATTTGAATTTTGAGTAAATCTTAAAATTGGAGGATTTAATCAATCCAATCTCCTATATCAACAATATTTCAAAGTATCTATGAAATTGCTAAAGAAGGATTTAATTTATATATGCACAGTTGGTCCAAATGTTTTTTTCTTTCTTTCAATTGTTAACTAATCATATCTTTGTGGAGTACTCAATCGCTTAGATGTTTATGAGTGACTCTAACCGCATCTTGATTGTCAACTCTTTACTTTTTGGTTTGGTGGTGCCGGTTTTGTTTTTAACTATGTATCTTTTAGATCATAGCACTTCTTATGCTATGATTGTTCGTTTCAATATACATTTTTTTGTCCTTTAAAAAAAATCATGACTATGTATCAAAATTAAATTTAATTGCTAAATTTAATTGGTAAGTAAGGATGGATTGGAGAGTTGGAATTGCATTTGATATTAAGTGATTTAAGTTAAGGATGCATTTGATAATAGCTAGTAGATAGATAATAGATTCACATAGACAAAATTGAATAATATTTTGCAATTCTAAAAATAATTTTGAAATATCAAAGAATATGATAAGATTATGTTCATATAGTCCAATTTTAGGATCAAATTAGGAAGTGGTTATTCAATGTTCTTTTGATGTGGGTTTGGTTAATTGAGGGAAAGTATTTGTGATGTGTTAACAAAAAATTGAAAGGGAAATTTGAATTGAGATTGATATTGACTAGACAATGTGTTTTGTAAGATGAATTAGCTTACTTTTTTTGCATAGATTTGGTATTGTTTGAATATATGCATTAGAGCATGATTGTGACTTAAAGTTCCAAAAAAAGAAGCGGGAGAGTTCACGGGTTGTGACTACTATAACGTGTTGAGGGAGTTAAAATTTGATAGTGGAGCCTTGATTTTTTTCTTTACTTACCTTTAAAATTTGATAGTGATGTATGCTCTTGTTTGATTTGATGAACCATTTTGGCATTTACCTTTTCTTTTTAAAATTCAAACTGATTCTATTCTCTTCTCTGCCTGCCACCCTTTACTTTTTATGTATTCATCAAATTTCCTCCTTTTCACTAAAGAATATATATTTTCTTGGTCTTAACCCTTCGATTTTGGAGAAAAAATTCGGTCAAAAAATAAGTAAAATTTAATTAATTATTGTATTCGGAACACTCTCAAACGATTCATTTGTAAAAGAAAACAAGTATTTTTCACTCTCGAAATATATTAGTAATTACTAATATATTAATATGTTTTACTAGTATTAGTTAAATAGGCGAATGAATACCTTCATTTGATTCGGCTGACTTGCGTTTGGATTATCAAAAAGTATATAAATTTTGTAGTTTTTGTACATCAAGATGATGTAACCGGCTCACTTATTGACATGGTGAAGTTATTTGTTTGGTCTTGGATTATAGCAAAAGTAAAGGGTTTCCTTATGATTACTACCAATGATATGCTCATACACTTAGATGATTATGTGTGATTTTATATGGCGGCGCCTGAGTCACTATCTTATTATGGTGGCAATGGTGTTGTCGAGTCTTATTTATAATTGACATTTATATTGTGTTAATCTTAGCACGGTTTGTGCTTTGATTGTCAGTTTATATATTTATCTTTTGTTGGCCTTTAAAAAAAACATAATAAACAAATAAAATAAAAATAGGGATTAAAAAAATCAAATTTTATTATAAGTTTGATTTTGATGTACTATCAATATAAAAGAATTTATATTTTCAATAATATTTAAAATGTAATATTTGGTATTATTATTTTCCTCCTATTGATGCTAAATTTCATTTTTCCTACTAAAGTATGAAGGGCTCTATTTTATCTCAGCATACTATTGACAACCTAGGCATAAAATAGAAAAATTGCACCCCAAAAAATAGATGAAAGTATATACTGTGTAAACTATTTGTGGTTTGTGTCTATCTTGTGGAATGAACTATTTGTAGTTTTGCCTATTGGAATAGTGCATGCATTGTCTTCTCTGCTGAGCATATTTGCGGTGATTGTATAGTGCAATTGGTGTAAACCTCTAATACAAACAAGCATTGATGTATTGACCAATGAATCTTGGAAAAGGTATTTGTCATCATATATAGACATGTCTTTCATTTTCTGAATGACCTAACAAGTACTAGTAATTACTATCTTGCTAGTATTTCCTTCCATTTTGATTAAATATAAATAGATGTAAATAAAAAAATACACTATCTAAACTATCATTCATTCGAACTTTTTTTTTAAGGGGAAATCATTCATTTGAACTTATTTCATGAAAATATAAATTATTGGAATCATAAAATATAAATGAGTTGAAGTGTATTATAGAAATAATATAATTAAATAAGATAAACAACTAACCCTTTTTGAAGATGTTTTGAACATGTTTTTACGTTTTCCGGATTATGTAATCTAAAATTTTGTAGGGCGTACAAAAAACCAGCAGAGTGGGAATAGAAACCATCAAAGTATTATCCTATGATTTTTGCAAGTATAGACAAAGAAGCTTAAGAGTGTATTGATTTGAATTGAAGCCCACCAGACCATTTTTTGATTTGGGAGCCAAAATCTTTCGATTGTTGTAGAGTGGTAATAGCTCATTTAGACTTCCAACGATTCCTCTCAGGCACCCAACGAACGGTAGTTTAATTGCCGTTCGATATTTTATTGGTCGATTATGGCATTTTTTAAATCGGTTCAGTCAATTTAAAAAGGGAGCCGAGCGGTAGAGTTAGGGTGTCTAAAGAGCAATCTTCTTGTAGAGTTAGGGTGCATTTTGGCAATCGAATGTATTTGGGTCTTTTCTGCTAGAGTTTTTGCTCCTATCAGTGTTGTGAATTGCTTTTCCAGCCCCTTGCATTGCACAATTTCGATAAAAAACCTTACCAGTAGTTGGTTTTAAGTAAACTTTGTGAGAAAAAATAACACGTTCGGAAGCAAGCTTCCGGTGCAAAAGGAGTTTTGACATCCCAGGTCTTGTCGTATTATTTTCGTAAGGGAAATTGTTTAATGCACCTCTATAAATTCTATAGAACCCTATTTTTTCACATAGATTTCTTTTATGTGTTAAACAAGATGGCATCAGGATGTTTTCTAAGAAATGACCATATATTACATACATTCCAACATTTTACAAGTATATATGTGTCAAAAACAAAATTTTCAATCTCTCATAGTTAATCACTTATGAGAACGCCTAACTCCAATGAAACTATACCTCTAAGAGCTTTCAAACACTTTGTCATGAAATGGTTTTAAATTCCGTCTACGGAGACCTCAAAAACTGTTATAATGTAGCTACAATTGTGGCCGTGGATACCGAGACCTCAAAACTGTTATCTTACCGCTGCAATTGCGATCGCGGATGTGGAGGCCTCAAAAACTGATATGTTACAGCTGCAACTGCAGCTGTAGATTGCAATTTAGAAGTATTTACTAGTTTGGAATTGTAGATGCTACTTTTCTAGATGAAGAGCAATATTGCAGGTTCTTCGAGCGATGTCTTTTATTCCCTCTCACATTAACTGGCTGATCATTCAAGAACAAGCATATGGCTGAACAATCATCAATATGATAATAAGGATTCTTTTGTTTCCAAGCTTGAACAGCACGTTTGACTAACAATTTGGCTGCTAAGTACCTCTTTGGTGCTGATGCAATTATGGTTATTACTTCAATATTTGATAGCACATTCCATACCTATTAAAAAAAAAGAATCTTACAACATTAGCTGATAGCATGTTAAATGTAATGTATGCTTCAAATCACTTCATTGTTTAAATTACTCTAAACAACTGCATTTGCGACTACTGAATGGAGTAAAAGATTTTGGAGTCTCTGCAACGACATCACATCTTCCACATTTTTCCACCGTATAACGAGGTTGGTAATGTGTGAAAAAAATTATTCCTCCAGTCAGCCACATTGATGGTCATTGGATCAAGATCAAATGATCAAGATTTTAAGTTAGATATCTTAATTTTCTAAAAAAGTCGAAATTTGCATTGAAATCAGGACCGTCTGATCTTGATCTAATGACCACTGATGTGTCTGATTATGTGATCGCATATAAACCAAATCCTTTGTGTGTGCACGCACCCATATAATAGTTTGAGAAATACTTTATAAGAGACAAAGACGTTTAGTAAAATTTGAATACTTACTCCATCACTAGCCAAAACAACAAACTCATCTTGCTTAGTAAGTTTTCTATAAGATACATCAGGAACTGAAGAGAGACCATATTCTTTTAGGCAAAAATCTCCAAAGGCTCTTGACATAGCTAATCCAGGACAATCACCTTCAGCCATCCAAATTCTTTTTACATCAGGATCTTCTTTTGCTGCAAAAACTCTACCTCCACAATTAATCACTCTCTTAGCTTCATCTAATAATGACAATAAAGAGAAAAAGTTAATTAGTTGGTTATAAACTTGATAGGAATGTAAATGTGTGTTTGATTCACAAAAATTTGTTTTGAATAAACCGATTTTGTAAAAGTGAATTTAAAAATTAATTAGAGTGTAAAAATTACGTTTTTAAAGAAAAAGTTAGTAATCATAGATTCAAATTAGAATTAATTTTATAGGTAAAATCAATTTCAAGTGACATTATATGTCAAAATCAAGTTTAGACTTACTTGGAACATCTGGAACCAAGTTAGTAGATAGTTGAATAGGAATAAGATGGTTGTCATCTGCTTTTGTGCAAAGTACGGCACGAGAATCGCCTAAATTGCCAATTATCAATTGGTCACCCTGAAATTTTCTTGGAAGTAAAATAATTTGGTTAGAACTATGACACTAGTAAGGTAGTAATAAAATCTGTAAGATTTAAATTAAGGCCGCTTTCTTTTACATTGTCGACAATTGCGTTTAAATGGAGCCGATCCAACTATGATTTTGGTCAAAACGATAACATCCAAATTTTGTTGTTGTGACCACAATCACAGTCGCGAACATTTTACTAAAACCTTCCTACAAAGAACAAAAACCTGAGAGGACATAGACATGTTTACCTGTTTAATTAAAGTTACAGCTACACTACCTCCACAAAATCCATCAGTGGCAATGTTCTTGGCAAGATCTTGATCCATCTCATTGAAGGAGCTAAAAAGGTGATTTTCCCATGAAGTACAGGACAAGTGTTGTTTATCCTCAGCTTGTTTGGAGACATTTTGTTGTGACATTTTGATTGTTCTAGAGAGTTTGGAAGGTAGATTGTCACGTATAGATTGTGCAAATTTGTGTCCTAGAGGACCATGACCATCGAACACACCACAAAATATTGTGTCTTTTTCTCCAGCAAAGTCCTATTAATAGTGCATCATATTGAACATTAAATTTGACCATTCATTTTATGAAATAAAAGGCATCATAATAAAAAAAAAAAACATATGATTACATATCTAAATAAAACATATGATTAGTTAAAAAAAAGGATATTAAAGATTGTAGAAACATGAGCTTTGAATATGCAGTTACTTAAAGAATTGAATATGATTGTGAAAAAAAGTGTAACAAAAAAGTCATCGTTTTTTTTCCTTCAAAAAAAAAAGTCATGGTTTTCAGAAATATATATAAGAAGACAATTAACGGCGGAATAAAGTGGCACATTTGGATAAATGCAGTTAAAATATCTTATAGGTACGACAATTAGGGTTTCTTAACTGTTAGATCAAGATCAAACGATTTATACTCTTTATTTGTATTTGGAATCTGATAGTAAAAAAAAATATAAATCGTTTGATGTTGATCTAATGACCAACATCTTTATCTAAATACAACAATTGCCAAATCGCGCAAAAAACAAATGAGGCACAAGATTTGATTGAAAACTTAAACCCTCAATAAAATCATAATTTCTATGCAAAAATAAGAAACAAAAGTTGATGGAAGATGCATGAAGAATGTTACCTCCCAAACTGTCACTGCATCTTGATTAATTCCTTTTGTACCCTTTTTGCAGTACATTGATATAGATTTAGAAGATCCTTTAAATGTGACCTGCGACCCACCATTTTCACTTGTAAAATCAATATCCTTTTGGTTACATTCATCATATTCCACATCATGTACCTTGCCTACAATTGAAACTTGGCAGCTGCAAAAATTTCCCATATCTTGGATATGCTGCATTACACAACCACACTTCCAAATTTATTGAGGAAAAATTGACTGTGTTTTTTATTAAGAAAATGATGATGAAATTTAATGAAATCTTGGATAAAACATTTGTTTGTGTTTAGTTATATCTTTGCTAGATTTGTTCCTGCGCAGCTGTGATTATGAGCCTAATTTGGATTAAATTAGTTGGCTTTATTCTAATATGGATTAAGATTTGGTCTATTTTTGTAGGTCAAATAGGATTGAAAACTCACTTTAACTGGTTTGGATAAGACCTAAAAAAGAGAGTTAAAAGGAGCTAAACAAAAAGAAGTTAAGGTAGGAAGAGAATTTGATAAAATGTGATGTCATTGTTGTTTTTTTTTTACATAAATGGAAAAAAACAAAACAATATTTTGTTTAAAAAAAAACAATATTTGAATTATTAAAAAAAGCAATATATTGAAAAATGATTTGTAAAAAAAATTGAAAAATGACTATGGCTCAACATAGCCCAAGTTAGCAAAATCCAATGAGATAAACAAAAAAAGTTGAGTATCTTCTATCAACACCCCCTTATGAATTCGTCAATACATGCTTTTCTAAAAAATGGGTAATTTTGTTCACAACAGTCAAAGCCCAGTAAAATTTGCCTAACTTAGAATATCACTCAAGACTCTAAAATATATAAAAATTCGTTAATTTACTATTTAAAGTATATATGGAAATCAATCAATTTAGTCTCTTAAAACTGTATGACAACTAAATTGATAGATTTTTACGGTTTGAAAGGTGTATTTAATCGACAATGTCGAGAAAATTGTTAGGCTGAACATATTTTGTTACTCTGAATCTCTTATTCGTGTTTATGGGTATTTAAGTGGAAAATTCCAGCTCAAGATGCAATTTCAAATTTTTTTGGTAGACACCTTTACCTAGGTTCAAACGTGAAACCTTGACAATTATGTGTATGAGTTTTATGGTGCTTACCACTTTGTTTAATGATAAAATTTAAATTTACCAAATTTATATACTTTTGACATTTGAGAATACTTAATTATATTTATATAGTTTAGAAACCGATAATTTATGAACTAATCTCATAGCTTATTAAAACAAAATATTTGTTGAAATTTCAATTACTCTTGAGATAAATTCCTGAATCAAGGTAGGAGGGTATCTTTGATTCACTAATATAATCAAGAAAAATCTTTGAATTTATGATATCGAAAGCTCTTCTATCTTTAAATTGTTGCCTATGAAGCATGAACACCTTTGGAATTAAGCGTGTTGCGGTGTCTGACATGTGTCGATGTCCGACACTCGTACGATACATGTCAAACAACTAAGACATGTGTCAAAAATAAAATTGTTTTTTCTTTATTTGGGCACTCCTAAACCATTGTCCGACACTTATACAACACTCATACGAGTCATGATGAACACTTAGACTAATGTTTGAAACATTTTTTTCTCTCTCTTGGTTTCACACACCGTAGATACAAGAGCTATATATGTGTTGATCAATTAGAGGGTTATAGATATTAAAGTTGATTACAAGGTTTTTACTTTTTTTATAGTAGATGAATAAATAAAGGTCGGATAATATGATATCTTGTTTTGGAACTTTTTTAGTGAAATTAATTGTTCGAGTTAGATGCATATGTATGTGTTTTGATTTTTATTTTAGACGGTCTATATATAAATTAATATATATGTAGCAATGTTGGTGTCTTATATACATTAACAGTGTCGTGTCAGGTATCCTTGTCGGAGTTGATACATCACATATTGTTGCCGGCATTGAACACCACTTGGTTGGATTTTTCATCCATAAATTTTATATAATAGTTATGAAATGGGAAAATTGAAAATGAAGCTGCAAACCACCTGGTGATGCTCGTGACAGATGATGATTGGCCTATCAGAATTTTCATCCACAAGAGTCATTTGCATATTAAAAATTCCATTATTCTTTCTTTTTTTTAGGGAAAAATTCCATTATTCTAGAATTCAATAAAAATTCCAGCAAAAATAATTAAATTTAATCTCCAATAATATATAATATTTTATTTTTGACAAAAATAATATATATAACCATTACAAATTTTTATAAATTTCTTATTTGAGATTTGTGTACATTGCATTTACACCTCCACAGTCTATTTGTTTGATGTATATTGTTTCAGTCTACAAAATGCAAAAGGGAAAGAAAAAAAAAAGCAAGATAAAGAAAACAGAACAAGTGGGGTAGATAATGAACCCTGAAAACAGAACAAGTGGTGCAGAAAGTAAACCCTTATTTATCAAAATCAATTTATTGTAAGGTCATTGGCCGTGACTTAAGGGTTAAGTGCAAATAAAAAATGACAAAAGTGAATTGTTTAAGGTTTAAAAAATGACAAAAGTGATTTGTTTAAGGTTTACTTACAAATTTAACTATTGAAGCAAAATATGCATGCATTATGCAACCAATAAATAATATGCTCCTAACTTTTTTTTCTTCCTATTGGAGATGCTTTGGATGTCACAAATCATAACCCCACAGACAAACCAGACCCAACCTAAAAGATGTTATACTTATTTCAAGACAAGGTTGATAACTAACATCTACCCCACATACATGTTCTTTTTTGACCTATATGATACAAACTTAATCCATACATTTTTTTTTGAAGGACTTACTTAATCCATACATGATAGATGTTTTATTGTTGCTGCATTTTTTTGACTTAATTCAAACATCTATAAGGTGTGTGTTTGGTTTCCCATTAACAACACACAAAAACACGTTTGCATGCTTTTCAATGCGTTTTTGCTGTGATTTTCTAAAACTCTAAATACTAACTTCTTCGTTAACATGGTTTTTTGCCGTGAGTTCTATCAAACTCCGCTTTATAAACATTATACCAAACAAACACGAATTAAGTTGAAAAAGATCTTAATCATCCCATCCCGTCAACAATCTACAAATTCTTTTGTTCACTCTTTATATTTCATTTAAATAATTACCACATATAAATGGAAAGTTTATACTATTCTTGTGATTTACAGTATCCTCTTCTTTCGAATTAGATTATTAGAATTTAGTTTAAAGCTCAACATATTCCTTTTCCTTTTCCTTTTTATGTGCTATTCCGTGCACTTGATATGAACGCCAAATTTTGATTTTGTATGTAACCAATGAAGATGCAACTCATAATCAAGAATCTTAGTGGCCATTTTCACCGTCAATGATCCTTTTCTCGTGCATGAAGTTAGTGTTAATCCTTTTTCAACTACTAGGAACCTTTAATATAACCCCATATACAATAGTTAGAAAACCTACCAAGAACAGTGATCCAAAAATAGTGGCATTGTGGCAATAATATTAAGATTTTGTTACTCCTTAGTTTAGGTATCATTTCACATCCTTCCACTATAATACAATGTATATACCATGACCTTATACTTCATATGTTCCATGATTCATCATTGTCAGTTTAGTTTAAGCTATAGTGTTTGTTTAAACCCTGAATAAGGATGAAACTTGGAAATGGAAACAACCTTCTTTAAAAAAAAATTGTACTGAAATCTCGATCACTCATCTATCTATATCGTATGCGGTCGAATTCATTGAGGGGGACTGAATGGTGAGAATTTCCATCAAATTCCCTTCGATAAAAATTCCACGGGAGAGAATCTCAATTAATTCTATGAGGTACCTGCAAGCACTACGATGCTAAATTTGTCATACTAGATTTTCTGACTTATCATGTCGTGAATAGGTGGGTGGATTGTTGCTTGCAACCAATTCCCAGAACAGGTAGAAATCTTTAAATTTTAATAAGATGGGCAACTAATGAATTTACTTGAACTAACAGTAAAGAGAACTCTGATCCTGAATGTACAATTTGACAGACATTAAAATGGCTTATAACTGAAAATAACTAATTTCATTCTAATTGAAAGTTTGTTGAATGCAACATGATAGCGACACTATGCTTTATGCTCTGTTGTGGTACATAATTGTCTTCTTATACAAACAAACAAAAAAATCAATTTAGGACATAAGAAGTGACAACTTAGAAATCAGTCGTTAATCTCAAATTTTATATGTACTGTTTTTGCATGTGCTAGGCATTTCATATGCTCATTATTAGCTTTCAATAAATGAAGAGAAACCATACTAAAGAAAATCACATTTCAACCCACTACCTTGCTAGCTGGATATGGAATGGATTACCCTTAAAATAACAGTTGGACTTTCTCACATCACATGGCTGTGTTTATTAATGACATCTTACTTTCTATTAATGATTAACAAGCCGACTTTCAAAAAGGCACAACCACCAAACAGCTTATATCTAACAAACACATCACAACATTAGGAGTTAGGACTCTCTAAGTCAGAAATTTACAAGTAACACCAACTTTTATACATCAGGCAAGCAATAAACTGCACCGTTAGGCATTCTTAGATGATAAAACCAATCATCGTAAACATAATGTTTATGTACTTAAGAGAGATGACATTGTTGTGCATGACCCTTTGAACTCTATGTAGAAGGTCAACAACATTTGATGCTAAGAAGACAAAACGAATATAATAACACCAACATGGTTTTGGAAAAATTGGTAACATTTCTCTCCTCCAGTAACTATATTCACATATAGTGTTTTAAACAATAGCTCACAAATTGTAAACTCAAGTATAGAAAAGAAGAATGTGACAGTGTCCTTGGAACAAACAATAAAACTTGATCACATTGCCCCCTGCATCAAAATTTAAATTGCAGGTTACAAAACTTATCACATTTCTCCACCTCATGCTTTTAAATTATGGTTTCAGTCATTACAATCATAGTTGCAAATTGCAATTACATTGTGATTCTTTAAATGTGGTTAATACAACCTAACGTGAACGCTACACAGTTGCAGAGATCTCAAAATGCAGAAATCATAAAATAGAATAAAATTCTATACATTGTGGCTACAATTGCAGTCATTTGGCCGCAATATAAGATCATGTCATAAATTACTCATTCATTGTGCAGAAATATTTTGGTTCAATCCTCTTGGTTTTGACTCTTGACACTGAATTTTTTATTTTTTTTTGACAAACTCTTGACACTGAATTATAAGAAATATAGTAGTTTTCAGAAAGTATATATTAATATTCATATAAATAATTGCAGTAATGTTTATGAACAAGATAAACACTTATCATACTTCAATAACCATTTGACTAAAGATTCCCAATGATTTCATCGGTAACTCATACCCTCAACCCTATGAAGCACGGACTCAGACACGGGGCATCAGACACGACACGTTAACACGGAGAATAAATTTGAAAAAATAACATAATTCATTGTAACCGTAGGTGTCGTGTCGGTGTCGGATCCCGACGCGTGTCTGACACTGAAACACCTCTAATTTGAGGAGTGTCTGTGCTTCATAGCCTCAAACCACTTCAACAACAAACCCTAAATTATTCCCAAGGACATACAATAAACATAGTCAAAGAATCCATTGATATATCTAGTATCAACACAAATAATAGAAGAAACATATGTAACAAATACAATTGATGTAAAAGAATTATTTTCATTTTCACTTGCAATTGTTACAAGTAAAGAAACTCAGAAAACTATGAAACTTCTCTATTGGATTATAAACGTAAAATAACAATGCTATATAAAAATGTAAAGGATTTTCAGTATTTCAGCTATGAAACAACTCTACCACTAAAACCATTGATGAACAAGAACACCACTTTGTCTAAGAGAATTGAAAAGCTGCAAACATTGATCATATGTTTTCTCATACTTAGGACTTCTTTGTCCAGGACAACATCTCTGCCACCTATTGTAATGACACTCAAGAAAAATTTCATCAACCAAACAAATAGCTCCAGTTTCAAACAACCTAGGAATCAAATCAAATTCAGTACCTTCCACATCCATTTTCATCACAACGAAATCGTTCATCGTAACCGTGTTCTTCAACCATTCAGCAAAATCAAACCCTTGTATCGTATCAACACCGCCGCCACCACCACCCTGAGAATCCAATGGTTGAATCCTCCCCATTCCTCTCCCTACTTTCTCCGTCTTTTTATCACCCGGGTCGTTGTTAATCTCAAAAACCAAACTTTCATTCCTAACCCATGCAGCATATGGTAACAAAGTTACCCCTTTTTTCATCACATACTCTTGATGAAAATGCTTATCAGCTTCAATTGCATAAACATCAAAAGTCTTATTCTGCTTTGGATATTGTTTCTTAAACCAGCTTCCAATGCTTGAACCATAGCTTCTTGCTCCAACATCAACATACACATACCTACTCTTAAAGCTTATATCAGCCATTGAAGATGCATACTTTATATTCTTCACATTCTTTTTCAATGTAATCCATGGCTTCAATGGTTCCTCTTCAATCAATTCCTCAGCATTCTTAACCAATTCTTGTTTATATCCAGCAACTGAACATTTCTTATTCGAATTCATATCAGAATCGATATTTGTATAACCGATTTTCTTCACGACGATTTCTCTTATCGCAGGCATCGATTCATCGAAACCTTGAATATCATTGAATTTCACAACCTTGCAACAAAATTTAAACAAATCAACAAATGAATTGTAACTATAATCATCTTTAGCCTTTACATGAAACACCGCAAACCCTTCGGGTTTCAGCGTCCTCGCAATCTCCTTTGCAAATCCAAAACCTTTCACCGATCTCTCCAAACCTCCGTAACCGGAAAACACAAAATCAAACGTGTTATTACCAAACGGAATCTTATGACCTACACCGGATTTCACCAACGGTTTCATCGCCTTCTTCGAAATTCCAACGGAATCCACAACACCGATCTCCTTCAACGCAAAAACATCTCTCCCGGTAGGTGTATCAACACAAAGCGCTTTCGTCTCAGGCGAAAGATAACCGGCGGCAATCAAATTCTGGAAAACGGAGGAGTAAAACTGAACACCGTTGATCCAGTCTTTACTAGTATGATGCTCCGGTGAAGCTAATTCCGATGAAGAACGAACAGAGAGCGCAGCGGTACCGGAATCGGATCCGGTGACGGTGACGGCGACGTTAATTTTCTCCGGTGAAGAGAAAAAACAGAAATCACCGATTTTGCAGGTTTCTCCGGCGATGGTGATGACGTAAGCAAAACGAATAACAACGATGAAAACACCGAAGAGAAGTAACCGTATGAGAATATTCCGAAGGAAGCCAGGCTTGCCTACGGTAGGTTCCATGGAAACAAATCGTGCACCTTCTTTTTACAGAAAAAAATAAAAAAATAATCAGAAAATTTGTTTAAAATTGAATAAAAAAAAGGCTGTAATGAATTAAGGTTTAGCGAGAACAGAATCTAGCAGAAGTATGATTTGCACCGATGAGGGAGATTTTTGTGGTGGTTGAAGAAATTGGGAAAAAGCGAGGGGTAAAATTGGAAATCATGATATTTGGGTTTTGTTTCTATGGAGAATTGGAGAAGAACGAGTCCATGAATCGGAGTGTGACTCGGTTGTGACTAGTGAGAGGATGTTTTAAAGAAGAAGAGAAAACGCGGTGAGTTTGGTGACCGGTAACTGGAATAGCCGGTTGATTTTGTTTTATACGCGGATTGTGCCGTTTACGTTTAATGGATTTATTCCCAAAACAAGTTGTAGTTTTGATAGTTTCTGAATGGAATGGATTGACACGTCTTTATCTTATGATAATTAATAGTTAAATAAATATAGATAAATATAAAAATGAAATAAATAATACTAGCTTAGTCAAGTCACATTATTCTTTCTTTTTGTCAAAAAAGAGTCACATTATTCTATCTTTTTTTATCATCAAAATAGTAAATTAAGTATGTGATTGGATGAAATTGCTAGGATTATATATAGTAATTTACAATAAGTAACCTGCAGATGGGAATTGTGTCATTGTGTAATTGTTTTATTATTTTATTTTTCATTTAAGTTAGATTAATATTGATGAATCGTAGAATTAAATGGTTTAAATGAGTGATTAAATTAAAAGGAAATATAGTTATACAAAAAATTAATATATCCTTTATATATGGTAATATATGAAATAAAATTATTTGGTTTGAAAAAATATGGTAAAAATTTATAAATAGAGCAGTTTAATATAAAAGATAAAATTAGTAAGAAAAATAATAATACCAAAATGGTTATAGAATTTTTTGATTGGAAATTGTAATAGAGTTTTAAGAAACAGAAATAAATTATTATGCTTCTTTTTTAGGAAAATTATTATGCTTTTTATTTTAAAGATATGTATACAAATGATCTTAAATAATTTTACTTTTTTAAATAGACCAATTTATTTTTTCCTGTATTTTTTATAAAATAGAATTTTCAATTCGTTAACAAAATTGACAACTCACTCCCCTCCAAAATGAAAATTGACAACTCCACTACATCAAAGGCTAATCGTGATGTATTTAATGTAATTTAGTATTTTTTTTTATTAATTCTCAATAATACTTTTTTTCAGGTAATTCGTAATACTTTTTTGAGGAAAAATAAATTCTCAGTAATACTTGAAGAGCTTAGTTATCAATTGTGGGGTTTATCTATTTCTTTTTTTTTTTAAGGATGGTCCTATCCAACTCTAAGTAAAGATTTAATTTAATCGCAATTTTCATGCAATTCAACTTAATTTAAAGAAAAAGCATAAACATGACTCTAAGGATTTGTTTGATGGTTAGGATATGAAGACAAAATATGATATAGCTTAAATCTCATGTTTGATCTACCAAAGAGATAAAATATAATAAACCATTTTTCAATCTTATCTTAACTTTTCTCTGTAATTTTTATCCTGAGTATTAACTTGGTTAAAAATTTATGTGAATTACTCTTGTTAACTTTCAAATGAGTTACTCTCCATTTTTTTTTTGGTGGCCGGGTTCGAACTCCAGACTTCGCGTATACTATGCATTGTCCATACGAGCTAAGCTCACGATATCAAGACTAGTTTGATACTTCTCGTTTTAGGTTGGAACCGAATTGATACAAAAAAAATGAACCATCAAATTGACCTATTTTTGTAAATCATTATCAAATTAGTCTTTCACTCTATTAATATTTCAAATTAGTTTTTGTCTTTGTTAAAAGTTTTTTTAATTAGGTTCCTCACCATGTGATAAAAACATTAAAGCAAGGACATAATTGAAAAACTTTTGATAAAGACTAGATTGAAATATTAATGAAATGATAGACTAATTTGAGAGTAGTTTTCAGAGAAACACAAATTTGATGGTTTATTAAAAAAATTGAGAATAAAAAAATTTACTCAATTTTCTATAACTCGCACAAATCTCCACAAGTCTAGTTGTGAGAGCTTCCGTATAACTCAAGCAATTTGGTTAAGAGGATCACAGTCACATAACTAACCTTAATTGCAACCTGTTCTCTGCATTTGGATTTGCATCTAATGTCGCCACGATGTTTGCTTACAAGTGCAGCATATGCAATTTCTGAAAGAAAAATAACATACCAACTTGCCACATGTAAAACTATTTCTTTTCTTTAGAATTTCTTCTTCTGCTATAGAATCTCACCTCTTCTGCAACAAGAGAATCTAGATTCAGTCATAAATTTAGAGAAAGTCAACACTTTATATCATAGTAATAACTTTGCTAATAGAGATCTGCACATTACACATTTAAAAGTATTGGAAATTACACTCCCCGCTTGTATAAGAACATGTTTAAGCTATTCTACCAATTCCTCTCAAGGACTGATACTTCAAAATAGATGACGTACTGTATCTGATACATATTATGTATTGATATCTGACCGATATGCTTTGACATGTATCAGAAGAGTATCCGAAGATTAAATTTTATTTAAAAAAAAAGAGCAATTGTCTGATACTTTTCAGATACATCAGGGATATGATAGTGGAAAACCGATATGTGCTAGATACAATGTTTCTATTATTTTTTGGATATGTGTAATGAACTACTAGTGTTTTCTTTTTGGGATATATCATATATGTAATTGACTAATTGTCACTTTCATTATCAACAATGTTATTATAATTATAGTTATGTTGTTTCATTATGTGTTTTGTCTCTTTTTGTTGTGTTGAGAACGCTGACATTGTTGATTGATGTGTGAAGACAATTTCGTTGTTGTGCATTGTTGTTGTTATACGTGTGTTTGATCTAGGTTTTACACCTATTTTTTTCTTTGGAATTTTAGTTCATTGTTTGTATCATGAGTTTTAATCTGTCGTTTAAATTTAATTTTTTTTATTAAAGTATCACAATTGGATCGTATTTTAAATTTTAAAATTTTCTCGTATCGACGTATCGGTGTCGTGTCAAGTATTTGGGATTCATATACCAATTCTCTTTTTTATATATATGTTAAAATACACTCATTTTTCTTCTTATGTAAAACATATTTAGAAAAATGGCATTTTTAGGCATTTCAAAATATAAACAAGTCTTGTTAACGAGTGTCCTCATGTCACTCTTTAAGTATTCCAAAATAAGCAATTACTTAAAAAAAATCAAATGTTTCTATTTACACGTTTTTTCATAAATACTTACTACTAATGGTTCTTAAAGAGTGTCTCAGATGCATTCATTAATATTTCCCTGAAGAAAATTACACTCTCATCTCATCTTACGGTGAAATCTACATTTTCTTATCTGTATATTTATATTTTTAATATTTTAGCTACTAAAATATAAGACTCAAATTGTGGAAAAAAAAAGTTATTACAAGTCCATTTTAAGATAATGGAATTCATGATCTCCCTTTCATGTGGGTGAAATAAAGGAAGCTTTCTGTTAAGCCAATTCAATTAGAAACTCTTCCAACGCATCGATTTTATAGCACTAATCTTGCTCGGTGGGGAATTTCAATGCATTAAACACTTTAAAGTGACTTGCTCATATTTGAATCTATCATTTCACTTCATGTTGCCAAGAATAGCCTACCCAACAGAAGCAGACAATCATAGTCCTCTTCCATATCAAGTATCACGAAATCCGCAAGAAAAATGAACTTGTCAACCTCCACAAGTATCTCTTCCACCGTAACATATGGATATTAGACAAATATGTCTGCCAGTGTGAGGGTCATCTTAGCAGGTTTAACCTTTACCACTTCAAGTTTCTTCATCATGGAGAGTGGCATCAGATTGATGCTTACACCCAAATTGCATAAAGCCTTTCATATTGACAATTTTCCCATAGTGCAATGAATAATGAAACTAGATGAGTCTTTTTTCTTTTCAAGTAACTTCCTTTGAAGGATGGCCCTGCGACTTTAGGTTAAGGCGATGGATTCATCACCTTTTAACTTTCGTTTTTATACAAAATTGTTCAATCATAAAATTGATATAGACATGAATTTTCTCAAGAGCTTTAGAAAAAGGAATGATTACTTGCAAACTAGTAAGGATCTCCATTAATTTTTTAAATTGCTTGTCATATTCCTCATTAATATTTAATTTTGGTTTTTTTTTCTTCTTTCAAAATGGAGTCCTTCTCAATTTAAGTGTTTGTGCGCTATTGATTTTGACAGAGTAAGGGCACTTGTAAGAATTCATAGTATTGTTTTTGTTCTTCGAGTCTTCAGTTCCTTATATAGGGAAAATTCTGAGAGAAGTTGGAGAGTGTCATCGCATAAATTTGATTTAACAATTTGAATTTAATTTAATTCTATGGTCTTATACTCTTAAACACATATTAACATATCTAATTGTTCTTTTTATACTTTGTTATCATCAAAACTTTTGAGGCAGTGCATAAAACCTATTTTGGTTCAACTCTCCTCCTTTTGATGATGACGGACCTAGTTAATTATTAGCATCACTAGAAAATCGAACTTACGCCCAATTGATGAAAGACGCAAAGTTAAGCCATATGAATCAATGTAATATTTCTATCCAAAAATTTGAAAAGAAATCACGTTAAGGTTTAAACGTAGGATTTTGTCTTCTTTTTTTTCCGCCCTAAATTGAATCTAAAATTGTAAATCTAGTTAAAACAAAAATTTCAAAACTACCCTACTTTTGGAAGTTGACTCCTGTGTCACAAGTTTGACTTGCGACCTACCCTATGTCACAAGTCCAACTTGCGGCATACCCCCTATGTCACAATACCCCCTATGTCACAACTCCTGAATGGAATGAGCTTTGGCCAAAAGTTGTTGAATGCTACTTCAAAAAACTATTTCTCGACAATATATTTCACAAGCATCTCTCTTCAATTCACGTTGGGAATCTTTTCTTTTATTTTTAATATAATATTTCAATATGTTTTTTTTTCTTCCATTTAATGTTTTTTTGAACCGTTCCATTTAATTTTTTTTGAGGAGGTTTGATTTAATTTTATTACCTTTTTTCAAAGGAATTTTATTATCTTTTTGTCACTTATATATTTAATTTCAATATCGTTTAATCATCACAACCTCACAAATATTTGTATTCACGCTGTCATTTAATGATACCAAATATTTTTATTTTATTTCTTCAACCTCGCAAATACACACACACATTAGCGTTTAGAGTAATACTTTATGTGTGTCTGTTTTTTTGTTACGCTATAATGCGTATAATTTTTTTGGCGTTGCATAATGCGTATGATTATTTTTATAAAATTTTAATTTTAATTAAAATTAAAATTGTAGATGTCTTTTCTTCAAAAAAAAGGTCTAGATGCCTATCTTTATATTGTAATAAACTATGCATATCTTTTTCTTATTAAAAAAAACTAAACATATATGTTTCCATGACACCAACAGTGTAACAAATATAATATCATATAATATAAATTCTTATCTTTTTGAAAGACGCCAACAATATGGTATTCTTATAACGAAATTTGTTATGGAGTATAATTGAAATAGAAAAAACCAACTATCTTGATATTATTTATGTTATTATTTCAGGCTCCTTAAATTGTTTCTCCTATTCAAATATTTAAAATGTCATTTATATGATGATGCATATTTGTATTCATGTTACACAAAATAAACGTTATTAAGTAAATATAATATTTGTAATAAAAAAAAAAATTAACATTTTTAGCCTTCAGAAAATATTTTAAACATATTTTTATTTATTATGTTAATTCATAATAAATTCAAAGTTTTGTTCTCGTGAGTTTAACTCAGATGATAGAAACAGTGCATAAATATATGCCAAGTCCAGCGTTCGAACCGCGAACACCTTAAAAAAAAATCAAAGTTTGTACAATATTTTGTCAAACAACATTTAACTTAAAAATAGCTTTAAAACTAAAAAAACAAAGAAACCAAACAACTTTAACTTCTTTCTTAAAGACCTTTATTTTAACTTTATTTTGAAGTAACTATTAGACCGTAAAAAACCTTGGCCAAACGGTATCTAAGTTCAGCTGGGAACAATGTTTCACTTTCTTCTTCATAGGAGGTCATTTTCTTCCTTTTTTTCATGGTTCTGAGACCATGCATGACTTGAGTTGACTAATTTTTATGGCTCGAGGGGTTCATTTTTCGACACTGTTTTAGTTTTTGCTTCATCATAGTTGGTTTTCTTCCTTTTTTCACGATTCAGCAATTTAAGGGTTTTATTTTTTGTTTTTTTTCAATTGTTAGTGGATTATGTACCAGAAATTGCTATGTTGCATGACTGTAGAAAAATCTTCCTTTGTTATGTGGAGTATAGTAGAGGTCATGATGATTGAATTTTAGCTCATGGTAAGGTTTTGACACAATTGTTATTTTAGCTTCTGTATCATGTAGTTGAAAAAAAATTGATGCATGTGGGTTATTTTAGTTTATATGAGTAATCTTAAAGCTGTAACAATTTTCATATTTAATATTTAGTTTATTCTTTCCTATATCATTGAACCGTATGAAAGTTGATTGGTGTAAATTTGTTTTGGTCATATCATTGAGGTCCATAAAGTTGATGATAGAAATTGTGCATTTAAGATCATGTTGATTTGATGATACAAAAATTGATCACATAGAAATATGTTAGCTTCTTTCGATATCAGAATGAATAAAGGGAATAAAATTAAATGATGTATTATTGTATTTCTATATAGGACTTTCAATGTCAAGGGATTATGACTACATTAAGGATATAAAAAATGATTTGGTCATTTGGAAAATAGGATTTGGAGTGCTGGATTCTTGGGTTGTGACTGGTAGTAATGAGAATCAACATATGAAGCTCATTATTTGTGATGCAAAGGTTAGATGAGTTAGTTAAGATTTGTTGTAATTTCCTTTATGATTTATCAATGTTACTTATTAGTGTACATTTTGATTTATTTATATTTTTTATTTCTTTCTCGGATTTAGGGTGATCGAGTTCATGTAATAACTCGATATGGAGAATTGGAGCATTGGAAGGCTTTGATCGAGGAAAACAAGACTTAAACTTTGTATAATTGTCATGTGTTTGATAATGACATTGCATTTCATCCCTTTAAGCTTGTTTTTGGTTCTGGTACAAAAGTGCAGAAGTATGACAAGTTAACTAACGTTCTTACTCATGAATTTCGCTTTAAGTCATTTAAGGAAATTCAAGATGGAAAATTCAAAAGTGATGTTTTATATGGTATAGTCATGTGCTTTAATTTATTTCTGTGTTTTCTCCGATTATAATGTTCTTACAGATGTAATTTTTTTTTAAGAAATCATCGGGCTTCTTCATGAGATTGTCAAGACAACACCAATTGGGACTGGAAAGAAACCGTGTACGAAAATTGTGTTGAAAGATAAAAGGTATTATTTTCTAATTTGTCAGCATCAGATGATAGGATGTTGTATAAGTTTGATAATGACCTGAAAGAAGTCTTTCCTTATGCAGTGGAAATATAGTTGATGTAACACTATGGAAAAAATACTTCGTAGCTTTAACATTTACCATCTATTTACCTTGAGTTCTTTGATTCCATTTTGTAGTCAATAACAACCCAAATATATGTAACAATTGGTCAGGTTCGAGGTTGCTCATCAACCGACATCATCCGGTTGTTGAGAGGTTTAAGACTTAGTAAGTTTGCATTATGATTTCACAATACAGTGTTAGAATAACTTATTATTTCACATTCTGATTTGATTGTTTTTTTTTTACCATGTTTCTTGAATTGTTGTCGCGACCTTAATACTTCTCAAGCTCAGAGTCAAAGCTTCAGTCAGAACTTAAGTCAGAGTTCGGCTTCTTCTCAACGTACTTCGTACACTGATTTTCCCAATCTGTCTCAGGTTAGGCCAATTGCTGAATTTATAAACTTAGTCAAGGTCTGCTTTTTTTTATGCACAAATATGCTTTGAGTTTTTTTACGCACAAATTAAAAATATATATTGCATTATTCTTTATTTCATGTGCATAATTTGTGTTAGGATACATATTGCATCACTATTTGGAAAACAACTAAATTCAATCATAGCAAGTTTGGATGGTATTATGAGAGTTGCACCAAATGTTCGAATACATCAATGTCAAATGGTGCTAGCTATAGATGCACATGCGAGAATGATGCTTAATTTCCATTTGTTCTAACAATGTTAATTGGTCAACGGGGTACATATAATGCACATGCATGCATTTATCTAGACTTTATAGGAAGATAAATTAGAAGTCATGGTACATTTTTTTTAGCTTAAAATCAGTTTGCTAACTTAATTTTATAAATTATATGTAACTATATTCGCATACATCTTATCCATGTTAATATGCATTAGACTAATATTGCAGTTATTTTCCTGTTTAGCATTTCCTAAACAAGGTGTCAAGAACAATTCTGAAAGGAAAGCGCAAAACAATCACTCTCATTGATGACCACACACAAAGAAAGTATAAGTGTCGCCTCATTACCGCTGAAAGAGCAAGCTATGAAAAATAATTGGGTGGACAGTGGTTCAATTTCTGCAGAGAACGTGTGATGAAAGAAGGTGGTAAGCTCATCTTTGATCTCGAAAAGTCATCGAAGAACTTGCACGTTCGAGTTGTTCCAAAGTAGATCTTTGCTGCTGAACTATTTGAACTTCTACTATTTTGACGTATCGCTTTGAGCTGTAATCGAAAACTATCTTGACTTTGGGATGCCATTTGTTCTTTTCATTTTGTCTGATGTAAATATTGGCGAAAATCCCTTTTTGGTTAGTCTATGACACTTGCAGTCTCTTTTATAAACCTAACTATTATGTAACGTTAATTTGTACATTGCTGGTTCCTTCATTGGTTCCAATTAGTATCATGTTAATTATAATGTTTTTTTTAAAAGATGTCAATTATAATGTTGTTTTCCTATTCTCTTGAACAAAATAGAACATGCTCTTTTCCTACGACAAATCTTTATAATGCTTTGGTAAATGTTTTAGAAATGTATATATATATATATATATATATATATATAACATCTAATTAACACTGCAATTTGTTTTGTACCTAACACTTCCCAAATGAGATATCAAGGACATTTCTAAAAGGAACATGGAAAACAATCACACTCATCGACAAACAAGCTCAAAAAAGGTATAAGTGTCGCTTGATAACGACAAAGAGAGCAAGTTACAAAAAATACTTAGGCGGCCAATGGTTCAACTTTTGCCGAGAACATATGTTAGAGGTAGGTGATAAGCTAATTTTTTATCTAGAGAAGCCACCTAAAAATATGTACGTTCAAGTCGTTCCCAAATAAAGATTTGGTGTTCATGATCCGCACTTTCAACAGATCACCTTAACTCTAATCCTAAACTAGATTATCTTCACTCACTGATGCTACTTCTTTACTTGATTTCATCTGATGTAAATATGGGTATCAATCCTTTTTTGGTAACTCTATAACAACAACACTCTTTTTTATAATTTTGGATAATATGTAATCATAATTCACACATCATTGGTTCCTTTATTGGTTCCAATTGTTTTCATCCTAAATATTATGTCAATTCCTAGTCTCATAAACTGATTATATGCTCTCTTAATCAGCCCATACATATTTTATGATGAATCACAATGTTCCGTCGTTTTAACATCTCTTCTTTCAATTTTTTTTTATCGAATACGTTATTGAACCCGTGCGAAGCACGAGTTTATAACTAGTTAATATAAATAAAAACGAAAAAAAATAACATGTCACAAGTCCCACTTGTGACGTATAATAAAGACAAAAAAAATGTAAACTCTAAGAAAGGAGGGTATGTTGCAAGTTGGTATTGTGACATAGGGGGTATGTCGCAAGTTGGACTTGTGACATAGGGGTCAACTTTCCAAAAGTATGGTAGTTTTGAAATTTTTGTTTCAACTAGGGTAGATTTACAATTTTGGTTTCATTTTAAGGCTAAAAAAAAATTCTTAATAAAGATATTGAAAAGAAAACACGGGGACACAACCCTCCAACTTTATAAATATGGGTTAAGACATTGGACTCTTAAGTCCACTAACTTGTTTTACTGTTTTCATACCCTACAATTTCTAATAAAACTCTAAAGTTTCTAATCAAAATGATAAAATGAAATGAAATAAAAGAATATTATTGAGTAAAATAAATAAATGATAATTTGAGAATATTTTTTGAATGACATCAGATGTAAGTACAATCACTTGCACCAAATTTAGACGACCGGATTAAATGTATTCAAAATATACTAGTCAAACATATAAATTTCATTGATAAAAAAATATATGAAATGTCTAATAGTCAAATGAGATTTAGTGATCTTTCTAAAAGTAAATTATATCTTATAATGGTTTTCTTTTAGAGGTATATCTTATAATGGTTATACATTTTCAATGTCTATATATTGAATGCCATGTTAGTCTAAATCTTCATAAGAATTCAAATATAAGTTTAAATAATATAAAATGGTCTTTGAAGCAAATCAATCTTCTCTTTTGGGTGTTCTATGCATTGTTTTGATCATCAATTCAGGTAAGGTCAAACATTAGTTTTTTTTCTTTTGAATTACATTTTTTATATTCAATTCTAACTCCAATTGAAAATTGTTATTAAAATTTATATTGTGTTCATAGTCTACATATTAAAAAGGGAAAAATTGATTTATTGAATCGTTGTGACTCAATAACTCTTTCATGAAGTTGTATGTTTGTAACTCTTTCATGAAGTTGTATGTTTTTTGTGAAGTTTTCAAATCAAGATACCAAGATTAATAATAATTCGCTTTTGCGAAATATACTAGGTTGTTTAGTCGGTGAATGAATCCAAATAACATTAAATTGAAAGAAATATCATATACATAATATTTTCAACTTTGGATTCATTCAGGATTCATTACTAGTTCGGCGGATCCATCGTCTGGAGAAAATTGTACAATACCGTGCACTACAACTTGCAATAAGGATTGTCGTGCCAAGGGATTTCAGAAAGGTGGACAATGTATAGGCAAAATCACAATAACGGCTTGTTGTTGTTTATCCTAAAGAGTTCTATTGTATCATTGCAATCAAAATAAATAAAATATACACTTAACTTACCTTTGGAGCTTACAATTTGTAGTAATTTTGTGTTGATCTCTAAAAGTTATGCGCATGATTAATCATCAACAAGTGCAATTGCAATTCAAAATAAAATAGAATTTTTATGCATTCACTTTTTTTTTTTTAATTTATTGCCAAAATATTTCAAAGGTTTCAATTTTAAGTTCCACCAAATTTCCTACTCAAAATTACCATATTTGCTAATATGAAGTTAACACATTCAAATCAAACTTTCCAATATATTTAGTTGTACTAAAAAAAAATATGTGTTGTAAAAGAATAAACTGAGTGTTGGTTTCCAACACACGATACCCCTTCCCCTCCCCATTTTTTTCCTAGTCAAATAACCTAATACCTAGAGCTCACACAATTTAATTGTGGAGAAGTGGAATGTCTGGAGTTCGAACCCAACTTCTGCATATAATATGCAATATCCCTACCAACTGAGTTAAACTCAACTCACAGGAATCCATTTATTTGTGTATGTGTTAGACACTAGGACAATAACTAAATATATTTTTTTTTTAGAAAAAGTTGTATACAACCGTCATGTAGCTCTAGAATAACAAAAATGTGTCCCGACTGATTTAAATTATTATTTTAAATATTTAGAGAAATTTATATTATTTGATTGCCTAATCACAATACATGTATCCATAATAGAGGATGAATATTTGATGAGGAACACTTGACTTTTTTGTGACAATATTACAAGTACCATCAAAACATAAGTGTCTACTTTATATTTGATGACGATCATCAAATTGCTCAATCATAATATTTGAGTCCACCAGAATTTTATTTTTTTTTGACAAAAGAGTCCACCAAAATTATTCTTTTTATTTTAAACTGAAATAAATTAAAGGCATTTTTTACGAAAACACGACTACATTTCATTCTTTTTCTTTTTTTTTTCAAAAAAAAAAAACTACCTAATACTCCATTCGTCCCATTTTAACTGAGTCATTAGCTCATTTCACACTTATTAAGAAAAAGTGTATGAGTGAAAGAGAGAGAAAAATGGGTTTGAGTACCCTTATCAACTATTTCTGCATTCTTTTTTATCATAAATGTAAAATAGAATATATTGAATTGGGAGTGATGAAAGTAATATTAATTAGTGTTATAATTGGAAAAAAGTAAGTAATATTGTATTGAAAAGTGAAATAGGTCAATTTTTTTGAGACAATATTTTTTTGCAAATGACTCAGTTATTATGGGACGGAGGGAATATACAGCTTAGTCTCATGGACCTTTTCTTTTCCTAGAGTGTATTCCTCTTTCCCATATTCATGACTATAAACCTTCTTTCTTTCGTCTTCATTTGCCATGGAAAAACGAATCCCTTCTTTGGAACTCTTAGAGTGTGTTTGGATGAGGTAATTGAGAAATTTTAAAGAATTTAGAATTTTAGGTAATTCAAATGATTCAATTAAAATGCTTTATCTCTCAATATTTTTGTTTGGATGGAGTAATAAAAGATTTCATTGTCATCATTTTTGGGCAACTTTTGTAAATTTTAATTTTTTTGGGCCAAATTTGAAAATTGAAATTAGTGATCAATTTGTAAATTACAAAATTTTGAGGGGACAAATTATAATTTTTGAAAAAATTGAGGGGTCAATTTACAATTTTTGAACATTTATTGGGGTTAAATTGTAAATTTTGGAAAATTTGAGGACCAAAATGTAAAATTTGAAAAATTATAACAATGAAGAATTTTGAAATTCTTAACTTTTAGGTGTCATTTGAATTTCTCTAAACTTAACTTCAACAAAATACTTCATAAATTTCCATCATTTTGGAAATTCTTCAAATTATTATCCAAACAATGGAATTCACTTCAAAGTATTTGAATTCCCACAAAACATTGCATTCCCTCAAAACATTCCCCCATCCAAACACACTCTTAAATGATTCAATTAAATTGAGAAATTGAGAAATTTTGAAGTAATTAGAGTGTGTTGTATGGAGTAATTGAGAAATTTTGAAGAATTTAGAATTCTAGGTAATTCAACTGATTCAATTAAATTGCTTTCATTCCTAAATATTATTGTTTGGATGGAGAAATAAAAAAAAATTATTATCATAATTTTTGGGCCACTTTGATAAATTTTAATTTTTTTGGCCAAATTTGAAAAATGAAATTAGGGGTCAATTTGCAAATTTCAAAAATTTTGAGGGGTCAAATTATAATTTTTGGAAATTTGAGGGGTAAATTTGCAATTTTTATAAATTTATTGGGGTCAAATTGAAAATATTGGAAAATTAGAGGACCAAAATGCAAAATTTGAAAAATTATAACAATGAAGAATTTTGAAATTCTTGACTTTTAGGTGTCATTTGAAATTCTTTAAATTTAACTTGAACAAAATACTTCATAAATTTCCATCATTTTGAAAATTCTTCAAATTATTATCCAAACAAGGGAATTCACATCAAAGTATTTAAATTCCCTCAAAACATTCCCTGATCCAAACACACTCTTAGGTTTTGTTTTGGAGTTTGGAAGGGTGGGGGAAGTGAAGGCTTTAGAAGGTTGGAAATATAGAGAAAATGGTAAAATCTTTCACATTTTTTGAAAGAATAATTTTTTAGATAATGATAATTTTTTTTTGACAAACTAGATAATGATAAATTAATGCTTATGATTAATATATTTTTAATTTTAACAATATTATAACTAATTAGATTAAATTTGAAGAATTCATCCAAATTTTACAAAACCCCCAAAAACCTCCTCCAATACAATTTTTAAGTTCCCCTAAATGAGGAGAGTTTTGAATTATGAAGAAAAATAAAACCCTAAAGTCTTCTTCTCTCGATATCATCTATTTCTTCAACTTGCTCATTTTTCTTCAAACCTCTCTCCTTTCATCGCGTTCAAACTCGCAAACAAAACCTTAGTTGAAGACAAATCAAAGATATGAGAAATAGATAAGTCATTCTTGGGCTCTGCCTTGATCCTCCATGGATGGAAAAATGGATGTTAGGCCAATAAACCAATGTCCATTAATTGATCATTATTTAGCATTCTCCTTTATATATATATATATTTTTAATTTGTGTGAATCGTTAAACTAGGTTAGTCATTTTATTTGAACAACCATTTAAATGACAACTTTTATGACAACCATAAATTTACAAAAAAAAGATGTATTAACACAAAAACCAAAACAATAAAGAAAAAAATAAAAACATAATATAAGTATGAGAGAAAATCATTTCAAAAATTATTAAAGAATAATTGTATAAATATTATTTATCTATTTTAAAACCTAAGAAGTAGTATTAAACTCAAAATAACGATATGAAAAGGTGACACAAGAGGGGACTATCTGACTTCTCTGTACTCTAGTTAAAAAAGGTGACGCATGGGAGGAGGGACTATAAGATAAAAATGAAAGAAGCCAAAGAGTTGGGAATGATGAGAGTTGAAACTTTTCTTTTCCACATGCTAGAAGGTTTGCATGCGATGAGTTTACTAAACGGTGGAAATTGGAAGGAATGAAAGAATCAGTGGTGGGTCACGGGTTAGATTATATAAAGCAACAAAACGTACGCAGAGATTGCGGTCCTCGTTATATAGACCAGATAGCCGTTACATAACTTTGTTATCGTTAAAGAGGTTCCTTCTAGAATAGTAGAAGAAGATTGTACTACCAAATAAATAAAATCACAATCATTTTGATTTCTGAAAATATGAGATGATTATCATCATACTCAAATGACTCATTTGTAAATACTTCCAAAATTATGAGTTTTTAAATATTTTGAAATTGTATATACATTCATAACAACTAGTATTTTGTTAGCGGTGTTCTCAACTAAAATGACAAACAAAAAGATATATTCAAAAGCTACATTAATTTCCTAAAAATAGATTTTTCGGAGATCAAAATAACTTATAAAATGTGTACATTTGTAGGTTTGTAATTTTGAGCTCAAGTGATTAATGAGCTTTATTAATGATGAATGTTTAAGAGAAGCCGAGTTCAATTATTAGGTGAAATAATTTTTTGTCAAACTATAATTATCTCAAGACCAAAATCTGTATTTTCAGGGCCTCCTTCTCCAACGAATCGAAGAGGTAACTAAAACAATTAACGTGGGAGTGATTTGTTCTAATACACCGGATCCCTCGAGAATTCCATTGTTAAACATATGCGATCATACTAGCACTAACACATCAGATCCCATCAAAACTTCGTAGTTTAACATGTGCAATCAGTGACGGATCTCTTCAATAGCGGAAGTGGGTCATGGCTCCCTCTATACTTTGGTATATATACTAAATATGCAGACAAAATAAATAATATGGCTTCCCAGCGTAGTGGGAACATAGTTCTTTTAACAACATAGAGGTAAGGAGGTGGGTTCCATCCAACCCTTTCCTGCGTAGAGCCGTGTATTGTAATCCGAACATGCCCGGAGCAAGTATCCCATAGAGGCAAGTTAAGTTGGTGAGCCGTATGATGGGCAACTATCTCCTGCGGTTGGACTCACTCTTTTTGGTGTTTCATTTTCCCTTTTTCCTGTGCTAGATTAAATACTCCATCCGTCTAATAATACATGACACAGTTGACCATATTACGCATATCAATGCATAATTATGAGCTTAAAAATCTTGAATAATATATCAGAAAAATTATGAAAATTTGATATTTTGAAAATACTCATCGAGACGAATCTAACGACATCTTATGTGATATTATTTATCTTTGTATATTAGTAGAAAAATATAGTCAAAGTAAGTTTAGTCAAAATTGCACATTTTTAAATGAGTCATCTATTGCGGGACCGGGGGAGTAATAAACTCTCAAAACCTAAACCATATTTAGTCCCTATAAAAACAAATTGTTCAAACCATTGGACACCCCCTAAACCATACTGATGTGATCATACCGACACTAATGCATCACAGATAAGCAACTGCGATCATACTACTTTTAAGAATTAAAAAAATGGTTTAACTAAAAAATAGCAAAGAACCAAAAATGAAGTAGAGGAAGAACCATATTCCCGTGGGACATAAGACAGTTGTTCGTTTGCAGCTCCAGGTTGGTTTGTTTTTGGCAATGTAATCGTGTTAGTGTTAGATGGACCCAACAAACGGTGATCAGACGTAACGACACAGCAGCCATAGGATATGATAGGACACTTGTGAACCTGTGGGGGAAAATAATAGCTGCAAAAAAGTTTTTCTCAAATATTTTTTTAAATTTTTTTATGGAAATATTCTTTTTATTACTTTATTAAAATGAAACCACTAAAAAAATAATGAACATAATAACTAAAATAATTTAATTTTCAATTATTAATAAAAAATACCTGAGTTAAAAACAAACTAAATTCACTTCTAATTGATTTTCATAATGCAATGGTGAAAAAATAAGTTAAAATAAAAAACAAGTATGACCATTTTCATAAAGTAAAAAATTAAGTTAAATCATTGAAGTTATTATGTTTACTATGATTTACTTTTTAGTTATCAGGTTCATTATTTTTTACTTGTGAAAACTAGTGTATCTTCATATCTCTTTTAATTTAACGATAAAATTTATTGATTTAATAGTAAAACTAGTTTATGTATGATGTAAGACTTTTTTTAATTGTGCACTATATAATTGACTTTCATATAAAATAATGGAAAGTAATAATATTATACTTGATTTTTTAGAATTGGTTGATTAAAGTTTGTCAATAAAAGAATAGGTTAATTAATAGTAGCATTGAATAAACTCAAATTATCCAATATCAATGTTAACACCAACTCGTAAAAATTTAGTACAACGGCTGCATCAGTATTGGTTTCAAGCCTGATATTTTGCTTGTGGGGGAGAATACTTAGGCATGCATTCGAGCTACCAAAACTATTTTATTTTACTTTTAGAGTTGGTTTAAAGCCTTACGGTAAATTTTTGTAAGAGTTTGTGGGTGGACATATGTACATATATATGTCATGGTTAGAGATGTTGCAAATTTACTTAAGTCATGGTTAGAGATGTTGCAAGTTACCTTAACTGCCCTCTAAATATTTGCATTTAACTACCAGTGTTAATACTAGAAGGTTGGCATTCTGGAATATGGAGGGCCGACAATGGGTACAAAGTTATAGTTTATATAAGAGTAATGATATTTGAATAACTATTTTTGTACAACTTTTGGGACAACCTTGTTGTTCTCTCTTCTCATTGCTCAAAAACAATAGAGAGAGAAAAAGGAAGAGAGAGAATAAGAAAATAATGTGAGTATGAGAGAGAAAGTTGTACAAAAATGGTTGTACAAATATCATTTCTCTTTATATAATGTGTGAGCTACATGGCAGGCTGAACACATGAGTGTTTGAACCAGTGGTGGAGCCAGACATTTTATAGAGCCTGGGCAAAAATTGCACATTTCTTGCAGATAATTTTATAGACTTGTCATATAATGTTACTTCCTTCATGCGGATAATTGCACATTTCCTGCGGATCCTAAAATCCTAAGGAAACAATTACCCACGAATGTATTACATTTACCTGGGAACCTAAATCGTTGGCAAAATCCATAGAAAATGTGTTTCCTGCGGAATTTACACCAATATCCGCAGGTAAATCCGCAAGAAAAGCGAGAGGTTCTAGTAATGGTTGAGCTTGCTACAAAGAAAGTAGAAGTTGAGCCTGGACTAGTGCCCAGGCTAGCTGGGGGGTGGCTCCGCCCCTGGCCTGGACCACACTTATATTTGTTCAAATTTGTGGAGAAAATTGTTATTTCTACATCAAAGTTTGCTATGAAACACAATAAAATTACGAATATAACCCCATCAACAATTGGTTGTTGCGGATTAGGTTTCATTGGCAGCTAACTTCCATTGCAATTTTTAAAAAAAAATTCCATCAACACTCCACTGCCGTGGAGCATGGATTTGCTTTTTTTTTCAATCAATGTTTATCTCAAATTCTCAATAAAAAAGATGCTACCATCTTATCTTATCCATAAAGATTTTAAAAAGTCTATATTAAAATATGATTATATATCGTTTTACACTAAACATTTAAGCATAACTTGTCACCCTAGGGGAAGAAATGAATATGTTAGACTGTTTTGCCATAACAAGCAATCTCTGCCTTTGTCTTTTACATCAATACAAAATGTTAGAAGCTCATAGGTTAAATTCATTAGCATTTATATGAAAGTTTAAAGCTTTAGTGGGTCCATTCACAAGTCCACACACTACACACATAGCATAATGGCCACTATATCCTTTCCTATGGCATATGAGACCCCAACAACACCCAACATTGAAATGGGTGGAATCATATACTGCAAAAAAGAAAATTTATTCTCCACAGCAGCAGCTAAGTGCCGATGTAGTTTTTTTTTTTTTTTTTTAATTGCAACGACAGTTAACTGCCGCTGAAAGCTAACCAGAAGTAGGTAGTTGCCGATGAAATCTAACATGCAGCAGTTAATTGCCGATGAGTTTATATTCGTAATTTTATGGTGTTTCATAGCAAACTTTGATGTGGGAACATAAATTTTCATTTGTGAATAATTATCCGAGTTAGGCACAGATCCAACAACGTGAGTATCTATCTGCCCATAATACATATTTTTTTCGAGTGTTCATTAGACTTGGGTTCAATTGTCATCCATATTTTAAAATACGATGAATGAAAGCGTTAGAAGTCGATTGTCTAAGTGAAAATCTCAAAGGGTTATACTATTTTGCTTAAATTTGTTATGTCCACTTTTCTGCTTTATTTTCTTTCTTTTTTTAAAATTTCCTCATGTACAATTTATAAACTTAAGAGAGGATTTTTTTGTGTTGGAAAAACTTAAGAGAGCATTCAACATTTCTTTATCTAGGAAAAAATGTTGTCAATTGAATGGGGGGATGAGATGGATTGTTGTCAAATAAGTATGGATGTTGAGAACATTGTTTTATGTGATGGGTTCGAGTAATGAGTCATTATGTTGGAGGGATGTTTATTTGGTTGATTTCGGTTCAGTTAGTGGTGTGGACAATTGCTTTAGTAGTAAATTAGTCAATATTATTGGTGATAGTTGATTTTAGGGTGTGATATGTGGTTAAGGGGGTGTGTTGTGTAGGAGGTTTCGTAGATTGTTTTGTTTATCTTCTAATAAGACGGTGTTTGTGGAAGATATATTTTTCAAGGGTGTGGGTAAGGGTGTTGAGGGTTGGCAATGACATATATAGTGATTTCTTTTTGATAAGATGAATAATTCATTTGATTGAGCTAAAAGATTAAACGAGTTAAAGGTTTAAGCTTGAATTATGATAAGAGAGAAAATATTAACATTTGCTATTAAAAAATTGTTTCTTTTAAAAAAATTAGTTAGCGAAAAAGTGTAGATTTTTATTTGCAAATTTTCTTTACATAATAATGTGTTATTCTTGACGATGGAGTTGGAGTCAGGTCGTGTGTACACAATCAGAGATGCTTAGAATAAGATTTGAAATTAAGGGGTGTGGATAGAAATAACCTTCCTTTTCTGGGCCTTCTATTGTAACTGACTTGATCCATTTGATACCTTATTTTTGAATTCTACTATTCTCCCAGCACATTTTACTCGCGCCCAACTGAAATACTTAAACTACCCCTATGTTAGTTAACTAACGCAAGTATAAAAATTTGTGCAAATTAAATCATGCGGCGTGAGTTAAGTCACGCAGAGTGACTTAACTCACTTTTTTTAATTTATTTAATATATTCAAATTATTTTATTTACTTTATTCTAATTTATTTGTCCACTTTATTCTAATTTATTTATTTTCTAAATTATTTGTTCACTTCATTCTAATTTAATTATTTTCTAATTTATTTATTTACTTTATTCAAATTAATTTATTTACTTTATTCTAAATTTACTTTATTCTAATTTAATTTATTTATTTACATTAAATAAAAAGAAATAAACAGAATTAATACATATAACAATATCTCATTTTATTAATAAAATTCATACAATAATTGATACATTTATTCGAATTCACTAAATCTACTTATTTTCTTTTTACCCTCTTGGGGTAAATAGTGATCAGCCTTGGGGTAAATAGTGAGCAGCCTTCTTGGGGAAAATACATCATCAACCCTTGGGCTAAATCTAAATGTGGTAAAAAAAAAGTGTAAAGGTTGTAAAAAACGTGTAGATTGAAGGTTGAAAAGGTGACCACCGTACACAAAACGTGTGTTCTTGAGGACAGACCACCGACAACTTGCATGAGTTAACTCGCGCACAGGCCAGTGGTGCGTGACTTAAATCACGCAGAACTTATAAGGTGCGTGAGTTAAGTCACACCGTGTAACTTAACTCACGCAAGGGTATAACTGAAAATTCATTTGGGCGCGAGCAAAATGTGCTGGGAGAAGAGCATAATTCTTTATTTCTTAATAAAAAATTTTTTTTAATAAAAGAAAACATTAAAAGTAGTTACCGACAATAACACATGATGTCATTCAAAAAGGAGGAGAATATATATCTCAACTTTCGTGAGATTGGAATCGATTATTACGATTCGTGAGATTGGAAGCGATTATTACGGGAAGAAGAAATATTAAAGATGACATTAAAAAAGGAGGAGAATATATATCTCAACTTTCGTGAGATTGAAATCAATTATTACGAGAAGAAGAAATATTAAATGAATGAAATAAATTTACAATATTGAAAGGAGAAAAATATCTTAAATGAGACACATCGTCACTACAGGAGAAAGAAATATTTCAACTTTCCTCATTCTAGAATATATGAGACGCATTGGCACTATAATTTATGAATGAATCAAAGTTACAATAATATTTTAATTGTGTATTTAGTTAGCAATTGTACACTCAAATGTGCCTTTTGTTAGTAATTTGATTAATAGATGTGTCTTTGATTAGTTAGTTTGGTACAAGAAGTTATTCACAAAATACACAGTTAAAATATTTTTAGGGTTTTGATACATTTCAACCGATTTAACCCATACTAATGAATGATAAAATTGCACAAAATCAGCATACAATGCAAGTACAACAATAATATCACCCATAGCAGCTCTGTATAGAAGTCGCAGCCTCTCCATACCCTATACCAGCAACCAACATTTAATTCTGTCACTATTGGTTCACCTTAAAAGTCTTCCTGTTAAGTGCTGCTATGATGGAGTATTCTCCAGTGCCTATGAACAAGGACTGATCTAAGCATAACATATTCAAGCAGTTGCCCCAACAGACTTAAATTGTTTCTTTTAGTGGGTTAATGAATAAGGATATTTCTTCACTACAAAATAAGGTATTGCTCGTGTAAGTTTTTTTTCTTTTTATCGAGTTAGGTAATTCAACTTATTTGAACTATGAGATAAAGAGTGTGAGATCATGGTTTAAATTTAGATAAATGAATAAATATTAATCTAACAACTAATTGCTAATATTTATCATTCAAAAAATTATGTATACTTCTAAGTTTTTATCGTTCTATTTAGGTCTCTTAAATTATCAATGTTAGACAATTTAGTCTCTTGAATTTGTTTGATTTTATTTTGGATTATTTAAGTTATCAGGTTGAATAAGTTTTTTTTTTTTTTTTTATCATTATAAATATAACAAATTTCATTTTAAGTCATCATAAAAAAAGTGGTGTGTTTGCACACACAACTTCAGTCTCTGTTCAAATTTGTTTAATTGTTCATAAACTTATAAATTTTCAATGATTTTTTTACCAAACATGTTTATTATTTATAACATTAATTAATAATTGTTTCTACGCGAAAAATGTTCTCAAAATTTTATTTCTAGGTCCAGATTTCCAAATTTCTAGAACAATAGTTGAGCGGTGCGCGCAGCTTCCGAGTGTTGCGTTCGTCATGGCAACAGCGAACTTCAAGGGTGAAGCTATGCATATCAATGGAGTAGCTTTGGCTACCCCATTTTTTTCACTTTGATTTGAATAACTTGGCATATTTTGTAATTAACTATCCCAATAAAATATATTTAGCTACCGCAAATGAGTTTATTTCTCAAAAACTACTTGAAATAGAAAAGTCAAGTGATATTCACTTGTTTGATAGATATATTATGTCTTATTTTAAAACATTCGATCTCATAAATAACTACAAAAAGAGCTTTGTTAACAATAAAAATTGTCAAAATAGCACATACAATATATTTATTTTATTTTTTTAGATTTGACCACCTCGTAAAATAATGGATAGCTTTGCCGCTGATCACCTCAGATCTGGATCATTGCCTCATGATATCACAAGTACAAAGACCCGTTGCAAGACAACTGTAAAACCGGCTCACGATTTTCAATCATCATGCCTTGATCTGAAGAAGAAAAAAAAACCAAAAATAGTGAAAATAAAAATTTTGAGTCATTTTTCCAACTATGTCCTTTAAGTCTTAAATTCTTCAATATCTTACACTCGAGCACGATCTCCTAATTTATTTTTTATCACAAAAACTGAAGCACACACTCTTCAAAAATGAAAGCTTGAAACACGTATATAAAATCAATTCATAGATAAAAACCATATGTATAGATATATTAATAATTTTTCCACTAAAAAGGTTAAAGTACTCTTTACCTGTAGACATTAGATTTAAATAATTTTTAAGGGGTTAAATTTGAATAATTATCACCCTTGCACATTCTTTTTACATAACCATGCTTGCAATATTTTTTTTTCGGGATGATGGTAAGAATCAAAGAGAGTATTGTTTTGTGGGGAGAACCCAAATGCTTAACGATATATGTTTGGATTGAACTTATTTTGAGCTTATGTAAATAATTAAGTTTTTATGTTAATTCATAAGATCTTACTAACGGAAATTGTATATTCATAAGTTTTTTTCTTCTTCCTTCATATACTACCTAATAAACTTATAAATAATACATTAATGCTTATTTATTTTCCTAAACTCTAAAATAAGTCAATCCAAACGGACATATATTACTGTAGATATTTCTATTTTCAGCATTGGTAACGCGTGGCTCTTAGGTATTATATTTGAGAGTTTGAAGGGGAGGGAAAATGAGGACTTTGAAGGATGAAAAATATAGGGGAAAATAAGTTACATATAAATAAACTTAAAAGTGATACCTACAAATTACCTTTAACTCCTACTGTATTTTTTTTTTGAAATAACCATATTGTAACTTGAAACATCACTTTTTCGCTTATGCATAAACACATTAAAAATAAAAATTTGGAAAAGTTATTTTAACCCTTTGATATAAGGAAATAATAGGGATCAATACAGAGATATATAGTAACAATAAATTCTTATAAATTTTAGTATAACCCCTTAAGTAGAAGGAAAAGGTAAAATACAAAGAAAAAAAACAATAACTATAATAATTAATTTATAAGATAACCGTTTGGATTTTTTAAGAAAATATTGTGTTCTTATGAGTATACTAAATGTGCATTTTGTTATTTAATTGTTTTTTTTCTTCTTTGATGTAATCTTTCTTCCAACCTTTATGTGTAGATTGGTTTCAAAAACAAAACTTACACTCTAAGAACAACAACATTAAAATTGGTTTCAAAATAAAAACAAAGAAAACACATTCCAAAAACATTGTCTTTGTTTTGAGCCTTCACCTCCTTATACTTCTTTAATTCTTTCTCATTTGTCAATTTTACAGTATAAAATTTCAAGCAGAAGAATTCAAAAGAGTGTCATATATTACCAAATAAAGATGTTGAATTCTTATAATAATTCAGAGGTAAATATAGACATGAATCCGGAGCAGGCATCTAGTGGCACTAGCTACGGGATCCTACAACGGTGGAAGAGGGAGGACTCCCTCAAGAGAGCCTCTTTGGGATTGAGAGGTGTTACTCTATTTTTCTCTTTGACTTCCTTCCTCCTCATGGCAAGTAACAACCATGGTTATTGGAAAAACTTTGACCACTATCAAGAATACAGGTAAAAGTATGAAGTTTATTTATATATATCGTGAATGTACAAAAGTTTTACACCATGATATAATTATAGGGTTGACACGTCATTTAATGAGTTAAAAACACGCGATTTGTTCTACGTCATTAACATGCGACATCGCATTATTTGATGCATATGTAAAGTTTTTATACACCGACAATATATACAAGTTAAACTCAAATGTATTGGCGATAAACACAATTTTAAGTAAAAACATTGTGACTATCAACAATATACAATGCAACTATCACTACTATTTTTTTTGTCAGAAAAAAATGAAATTTATTGTGATATTTAGCGTCTGTAATGTGATACTAAACAACATATCTAATGATATCCTAAAAAAAAAACATATTTAACGATAAATTTTACATTTTTTCATCTCTAAATTTCCGTCTTATTGTATTTATTTTTTCTAGTAGTGAAATTTGGTCGTGAAATGTGATATGAGTTGGAGTGAAATAGGTTTTTGTCAATTTAATGTGTATGGAACTTTAATTAATTAATTATTTTTAAATCATAGGTATTTGCTTGCGGTAGCATTTTTTACAAGTATATACACCGGAGGCCAAGTGTATCGTCAAATTCATGAACTTTTGACTGGGAATAATATATTTCGACCTACAACTGCAGCTGTGATTGATTTTGTTGGGGATCAGGTTTAGCATTTCTTACTTTCTTAGCTCATTAGTAGTTTAGTATTATGTTTATTTTAACCCAATTAAGGAATTTAACTTAGTATTGAAATTGTACATACTGATTCAGGGTCGGCCTAAGGGTCAAACAAGGGCTTTAGACCTCAAAATTTTGGGTGAAAAAAGACATCTAAAAAGTTAATTTGATTATAAGTATATTATATGATAGATAAATTACAGACATTTGCATAACACAATTTATTACTAAAAAGGTCTCGATCACTCTTGGTCATGAATTCAATCTTTAGTCTCCATAAAATTGATTTTATATAAATATTACGTTAGAAAAATATATTTTTAAATGCCACATTAAATTTTTTGTTTTAGGCCTCTTAATCTATAGGGCCGGCCTTGCCGATATTTTCTTTGGTGATTATTATAATAGAGAAAAGTTGACGCAGTCAGAAGTTTAGATTAACAATCGCTAAACCTAGATTGAAAAGAAACAAGTTTGCAAGCAACAAATCTATGAAAATAGGGATCCGAAATCCACCAAAATTTGAGAAAACTCTCAGAAATTTTATTGAACGAATAAAAAATGCATCTCTAACTACCACTGAAGTGTTTAAATACTAAAGAGACCCTGATGAGTCGAAAATCCAAAACATAAATGATTAGAATTGGGCTGAAATAATAACATCAAAAGTATAGTTAGTTGTTTTCTTTTTTTATTTCAGGTAATAGCATATCTCTTAATATCATCAGCATCCACAGCAGTTCCTGTAACAGATAGAATGAGGGAGAATGGAGATGATGCATTTACAGACGCTTCAGCTGCAACCATTACTATGTCCTTTTTTGCATTCATATTTCTAGCACTATCAGCCATCATATCAGGATACAAATTATCAGCCCTAACTTAAATCTGAAGTTGCATAAAGTTTTCTTCTATCAAGTTTCAGCCTTCTATTTATTTTTGAATAAGATACATTCATATAATGAGTTTTTTTTTTTTTTAGGAAATTTATATAATAGTTATGAATCCTCTGTCCCTTTTGATGTCTTTCTGTAAGCTACAATGAGATGTGAGACTTTACTTGTTTCATACAATAGTACAAGTGTTTTTTCCTACTTGTAAGTTCAATAAAGTGTTCGGGAGTCCTGGGGAGCCTGGGAGACTGTCCACATCGAAGCTTGAACAACCACACAAGTAAGAGAGACACCACAAGCGAAAGCTCTTACTTGATTGTATCGTCGTTGCTGGTTTCTTCGCAACGGGCCGACACTGTACCGCTATTGCTGCTTTCTGCACAAACGGACTGACTGCCTCAGTCGTACCCTTCGTCGAACGGGGCTCTGATACCATTGTTAGATCACGAGGGGAGCTTTGGGGGACCGTCCACATCGAGGCTAGAACAACCGCACAAGCAAGAGAGACGCCACACTCTTACCCAAAACCTTAAGGCAATAAGTTTATGGGTCCTCTTACTTATAAGGTGTTCAACCTTTACTCTTTTATCTGATTTGGGACATATAACTCACACTTGTACACAACAACACTCCCCCTCAAGTGTGAGTCCATCAATTCATCATGCTCCCCCTCAAGCGGAAGCTCTTACTTGTATCACCGTTGCTGGTTTCTCCGCAACGGACCGACGCTATACCGCCGTTGCTGCTTTCAGCGCAAACGAAACAGCTGCGTCGGTCGTACCCTTCGTCGAACGGGGCTCTGATACCACTGTTGGGGAGTCACGGGGAGCCTGGGGGACCGTCCACATCAAAGCTTGAACAACCACACAAGCAAGAGAGACACCACACTCTTACCCAAAACCTTAAGGCAATGGGTTTATGGGTCCTCTTACTTATAAGGTGTTTTAACCTTTACTTTTCTATCCAATGTGGGACATATAACTCACACTTGCACACAACAACATAAATTACAAGTTGAAACTATGTAGATATTTATTTATGGTGGATGTACAATTCTAGAGTGAATCAAAGAAGATTTTAATAAAAAATAAAAAATAGAATTGTATTATTTCGCTCTATTTATTTATGGTAGTCTAATTAATACTTCTTTAAACTATTTTTTTTTCATGAAAAGATTTTAATTTTTGGTTAATTTTCGTATGGAACATATTAATAAGTGTCGCAGAGTGATATTTGGCCTTAGCTCCCAGAAAATGACTCCAATTGTCTCTATTGGGAAAATGCATGGACTATATATAGTCTCTATAGCTAACATTATAGAATAGAGAAAAATTCACTCATCTCCCCTGAGGTTTTTCTAAATGACACATACACCCTCTCTATTTTGTCACATGACATAAATGTCCCCTTTCGATAGCAATGTTAAGTTGTCGTCAATTGAAAAATAGAAATGCACACGCCCCTTCTCATTCCTTTGACTCTGGTTATAAACTGCATACACACTTTTTCAGTTTTTCTTCTCATTGTTGTTGTAATGTGTTCTCATTTGCTTTTCCTCCATGGAGGCATTGGATACCAACTAAATCATTGGGTATAGTTGCTTTCATACTCATCCTTGTTTGTTGCATTGGGCATCGTTTCTGTCATCATCGTTCTCATCCTTGCTTGCCGTTGTTTTCATCTTACTGTCGTTTTCTGCAAATCCGTGGTGCCCTGCTCAATATTTTTTTATGCTCGCCGTTGTTTTGGACTCATGTTTTCGTCTCGCCGCTGTTTTCGTCCATTTCGTTCTCATTGTGTGTTAGGTTACCTTCAATCTTCATTCTACTCATGGATTGATAATGGACATGAGAAAATAACAGAAATTGATAACCCCTAGTTGAGAAGAGACATTATCAAATTAATTTTTTTAGTAACTATAATAATGTTAAGCTTTTGTCAAAAAAAAAAAATGTTAAGCTAGTAAGGTTGGTTTTTATCTATTTTAAGAGACCTTAGGAATGTTATCGTCAAATGAAAAATTAGAGTGATGTTTAACGGTTTAGTTAACGATGTTAAGTTCATAGGGGAGGTTTTTATATATTTTAAGAGACCTCAAGGAGGTTGTTGTCTATTATAAAAATAGAGGGGGTGTCTTTGCCATTTAAAGAAATTTCATGGAGGTGAGTGTATTTTTTCCTATAGAATATATTAAAAAAAGCTAGACTGTGTTCAAAATCAGTGGTTTCAAACTTGATTAATAATTAATAGAAATGCTAACAACCGTCTTTGTAGCACTTGTTTAAAAATTATAAAAGGAAATATTGCCTTGTAAATTAAGTATTCTACTTTTTAAAAGTTGAAAAAGTGTTCTTTTCAATGTAAAACTTGTATTTTCTTTCTACTTTTAGTTTCTTTACTAGTGTCTTAGAGGCATCGGCTAGTAAGACCTAATTCAATACCCTGTTTTGAATCTGTCAAACAAAGCCGAGGTAGTGTAGAAGGTAGTTGAAATTGCCAAGACTTGGTACACATAATATTAGGGAGTAATTGATTGTAAATCAAGGCTCAACAAAACAAATATTTTATTTCATGCTAAACAAATACAACAAAATAATGATAGAATTAATCAACTAACACGTTTTTTTATAATATGTTATTCCTAAAGTGCAACTTGAAATTAGACCTAACTCTTGTAACAATAGTTCCTACTACTTCTAGTCTCTAACCTTAGTTTGATAAATTAGTAGATGCCTATAATAACTTCTTAGACTAGAATTCCTAGAATATATACAAAAGCATCAATGATATGCGGAAAATAGATCCTTTGTAGTCATCAAGTCAGTGTAGCAAGATCTTAACCGTTGGATTGAGTTACAACTCAAATCCAATGGCTTAGAATTGCATGCATCGACTGGATGACTACAGAGGATACAAGCTGACGAGTAATGTTCTAATTCCAAATTAAAAGTTCTTCAATACAAAAGATTGAAGGAATGAGTCATCCTTAATCGCGTATTGTTCAGAATTGGTATTTGAACCAATTGATCTGTCCAAAAAGCTTCTAGAATTCATCAACGCGTCTAGCTGAAAATGTTCTTCTTGATTTCCAGAAGTTAGTAGCTTTGAATCATGAAGTGAATTTGTAAAATTTGCTAAGCTAGAATAATTAGTCACTGCTGAAGGCCTTATAGGTGTTACATTACATGTATTGTTGTTAAGAGAAGTTCTGTTTATGCTACTGCTTGAAATTCCTCTTCCTAGAGGTACATCATGGTTATGTTTCCCTTCATATGTTGTGATTACTGCTTTAATATCATGTGCTGCTCTCTCAACATGTTTTCTCACAGTACAACCTTGGATTACACATTTGTAGTAGCTCCTGCAGAAACAAATATTTTGAACAAGTTATTATCATATAGGGTTGGTAACAAATATCTAGAACTCCGAAGTTAAATACTCCATCCGTCTTAAAATAGTAATCGTTTAAGATTTGTGCACGATTTTTAAGAAAATGATTAACTGTATTGATTTGTTCCGTTAGTATATCATTTCATTTAGAAGCAATTATCTATAACTATAACTAAATGGCATTTGTTTGTTTCCATAATTTGAATTATTTGCATACCTTGGGTTTGGATTTCCTTTAACTACTTTCTGTCCATATTTCCTCCACCTATATCCATCATCAAGAATATCAATTTCACTAGTAGTTTGAACCACAACTCTAGGTTCTTTAACAGTTCTACACCCTTCTGTGGAATAAGAATAGCTATCATTTTCATTCTCTCCTTTCCTACAATGATGAGAATCATAAATTAGTGATATTGAAATCAACCTCTCAAATATTGGTATTTCATGCAAATTAGCATTGCAAGCACAAAAAAATACACCCTCCGATCAGTATTATAAACCAGAGGGTGGTCTACATTATAAATCACATACATCATTTATTGAATGAATCTAAAATATAAATATTTGCTTATAATAGTGACCAGAGCATGTACTGATCTTACCATCTTTTGGCCTCTATTCCCAAGTCATCATAATCTCCTCCAGAAAAACTAGTTTGTGATGTTTGATCAAAATCATCCTCTCCCAAAGAAAGATCAGAAGCCATAGAGTTGTTGCATGATGAAGAAGGTTGATGAATATATTGAGAATTTGCTCTTCTTTTTGTACACTGAGGCTTAGGATGGTTATGACTTCCTTTATATACTATTTGAGTAATTTGTCCATCATCCAAAGACCTTTCAACTTTCTTCTTCATTGAGCAAATTGGATTAGTGCACTTGTAATAACTTCTTGGATTTTCACTTCCTTTCACTTGTTTCTCTCCATATTTTCTCCATCTGTATCCATCTTCTTCTGATTTTTTTTGTTCTCTTATAGACATAGAAGCAGTAGTGTTGTTAAAGTAACTAGAATTAGGAACTGAAGAATTTGTTTGTGTTTCATGTTTTGTTGTTCCTTCAAATGAAAAATTTGTTTGCTTTGTAGATTCATTGAATATCAATGTGTCCAGTGTCTTTAGTGGCTCCTCCTGTTCAAGTTGAACAAGTATTAGTAAGTTACAAGGTTTGCATATATTCCAAAGCATTAATAAATCACACAATGTGTTAGAATATTGGAAAGTATCTTATAGGATATCGTAGTATTTTAGTTTATCTCGCACGTTGAGTTTATTAGATGATAAATCAATGAGATGGTTCATGCTATTGTAAAGTGGACACATTTTTAACCCGTATTCACATTTTCATTGATATTCTAACTTATATCTAATATATTATCATTAATGAAATGCAATAAATACGTCTCGCTCAAAATAATACTGTTAAAAAAACAGAAACATATGGTAGCATACAGAAAAAAAATTTGTACCAAGTTCAGTGCTGTTTAATGTTAGCCACACAAACTTTAATATGTTTCTTTAAAAGAATAATTTTAACATTAACACAATGTTTGACTTTGTCAACTGAGGATATGTACTAGTCAAGTTTCTTGCTTTGTACACTACAGACAAAATTACAGAAAATTTGACTGATTAAAAAAACAAGAAAAAGCCAAAAGAAGAGCACAATATACAAAGCCATTAAATGCAAGTGTGTGACACAGATGCTAATTAATAATTAAATATTGACCAAGAAAGTCAAGATCAGCATATAAAACAAGAAATAGACACATAATCATATTTTGTTTTAAGTAAAATTTGTGGTCAAAGAAAAATACAACTTACCGGTTGAAACATACTTGTAGAAGATTGAAAGAGATCATGCATGGTCTGTTTTTGTGTCTGGAAAGAGGGCTCAGAGAAGCTTCTCTCTTCTAATTCCTTGCTTTGCTGTTGGTTGATGCTTTGCACAGTAGAAGGCTCATTTGTATATGATGAAGGAATCTAAAATCATCATATAAAAAACAAAATAAAAAAAATAATCCACTATTAGTTGCAAAAGACTAAAACTTATAACAATTTAGGCCACATGCATCAGTTGCATTTGACTGTGATTTTTCATAGTATGAAATATTTGAATTGAACAATCATTTTATAATTGCAGCCGTAATATAAAGGATTTTGAGGTCTCTGCAACAACATTGTAATTGCAATTTTGACCCATCATCATATTTTGTCACAATATAAAGGTTTGCAGTATAACCGCACCCGCAATTTAAAATCATGATTAATATTATAGTATGACTGTGAATAAAAAACTAGAATAATAATTATAACACAAGAAGTGAGAGTGTAACATACATTAGAAGAAGAAAGAAAGGAAGGTGAATTCAATAACTCTGATGGGCTAAAACCAGGTGGAAAATCAGAATAAGAAGGGTAAATTACTTCATCAAGTGCAAAATGATCATCATCATGAGTTTTTAGTTGAGAAGAAGTTTCAACAAAGTTAGCAATATCCAAGGTGGTGATGTTATTGTTTGTGTTGGAAAAGTGATTGTTGAAACTAAAAGACATACTTAAGACAATTGAGGTTGTTAGTTAATTGTGTGTGAAAATGTTTGTAGTATGTTTGAATATGTAGTTCATAGTCTTTTATACCAAAAGTGTTTGGAGCTACTTGTTAGAAGCTGAAATATTGACCGTTGAAAAGGCAATGGGTCAAGTGTTGTGGGTTTGACTTGACTGGGTTTGCCTATCATTACATCATTATTATCATTTTCATTTCATAACAATAATACGAGTTATTTTACATGGCGTTCTATGTTTTGCCACCTGTCCCATGTGGTGGCACTATTCTAGTACTAATATTATTATTTTTATAGTCTACTATATCTAAATTTGATAAATTGTATATATAGTAAAGTAAACGACATGGATCCCCTGCTGTAACTGCTTCACGCAGTTACACGCAGTAGTCAATCTCAGCCATAAAACATTGATCCAACAGTTCAGATTTGTTCAGCTAGTTTTCACACAGTTTAATCTCAGCCACCTATCTTTGATCGGACGGCTCACACGCCTTACAGCATGCTGTTACCGCAGGAAATCTGCATCTTAAAGTAAAATGGGGTTAGTTTGTATGCAATCATACAAGATATTTATTTAAATATGTTTCTAGAAATTCACATAATAAAATAACATTAGAATGTGGTTTGATTCGATGGATGAGTATGAGTCCTGAGAAATACTTATATGGTCACAAACACAAATAAAAAGTAGATAGACATACATATGTACCTTAAAAAAATTAAAAGAAAAATAATTGAATAATGAGACTAAATTCTTTATCATTTATTTTCTTCCATCTATGTGAGTGTGCCTATCCACTTTTTATTTGTGTTTGTTCTTAAGCAAGGCTTGCTCGTGAGTCCTTTAGATTGTTTGGAGTGTGGTTTGGTTCGATTTTGAGGTTAATAATCATCCAAATCGTAAGATAAAAAAATATGTTGTTTGATTTTTTCGGTTGACTTTTAAAATAGAATCCGAACATATCAAAACCAATGTAGTCTGAGTTGAATAAGATGATGTATTTTTTGAGACAGTACAATTTTTTGTTTCCAGCATTAAAATCAAGCTAAAAAGCTAGTAAAACACAACATATTTTCCTCAATTTTTTCACTGATGTTTTGAATTTCATCCAACATTACAATTTCATTTTCACCCAATATAGTTTCTAACACCATAGACCAAATTAAAAACGTAGACAAAAAGTAATCATATTCTGTAAGAAATTGAAAAGACTAAGATGTTACCATTCTCTAAAAATTCAAGTAACACATAAATACATTTCTGAAATAAAAAGCAAAAAAGAAACTTAACAAGAGAAAAAATATGTCATTTTATAAAAGTTTTCATTGAGTTTCTATGAGTATTGGTCTAAGCTACATATGTTTAATTAGTGTTTTCTTATGTTGCAGTTTGATTTGGTTGATAAAATAAAAACCGTAAACCGAACCAAATCATGTGGCTGAGTAAAAAAATGATTCAAATGTAGTTTTTTGCGGTTTCAGTTTGAGTTAGGTCAGTTTGGTTTGCGGTTTTTTATTAGATTGATTTTGTTTTGAACACCTCTAGTCCCTTCACTAATTGGTATATGAATTATGAGTAAGTGTCACAGTGGATGAAAACATGATGTCCAACAACATATAAGTGATTGGACCCATATACTATATATTTTAAAGTTTTGAGTGAAGATGTTGTGTCTAATTTTAATTGCATGGTTGCTATTAATCCAATGCGATAACCCTCGGACACTCTTCGTGATTAAACAATGGTATCATATTTAATAGTTTGACTAAAGGGCACCGATTTGTGTATCAAAAGTCTTTTTAACAAAGTTGGTCATACAACATGTCCCGAGCATCAACGACATCAACGACAATGCAAGCATATATGGATAAAGAAAACTTTTGTCTAGGTCGGAGCATATATTCACATAAATGAATAGACTCACATTTAGCAAAGAGATTGATGGTATATCAAATGCAGGAAAGAATCTCACATTGGATAAAAAGTAGATATTAACCAACATAAAAAAGGATCCACCCATATACCTAATGTTCAAATGTTTTAAAGGAAGATGCAGTGTTAATTTTCACTAATGTTAATGTTGAACACCATATAAATGATATAGTATTCAATAACACTTATGTAGTTACTTTTAACCTATGAAGCACAGACACTTCTCGGATTAGCCGTGCCCCAGTGTCGGATATGTGTTTTGTTTGACACCGACACATATAATTACATTAAAATATGTGATTTTTTCAAATTATTAGTAGTGTCAACGTGTTCATATCTATTTTGTATCCGATGTTCGTGTCCGTATCCATGCTTTATTACTTTTAACTCAATGTAATGATGGGAGGATTCCACGTTGCTCCAACGCCCATATAGAGATTGACATTTTCAAACACATTTTTTATACACACCGATCTAGAAGGGAACTCCAACAGTTAACCGATGCAAACACTATCACTTATCTCATATTATATTGGGTTATTGTTAACAGAATTTGTTGAGTGATAAGTTGACTAATAAAAGCCACAAAAGCAGTGTCATGTTCTAAGGCATGCATGTGGTATGCCAGCCATCGATGGTGGAAATTGCCACTTCATCCCCTATAATCTTTTCCTCTTTTGTCTCTATCCCTAACCTCAAACCTCACCCCCTAATTCATCCAACTACAAGCGATTGCAATTTTCTGATTGAACCATTGAAAATTGCTTTCGTATCAGTTAAAAGTAATTTCTCAAGCTAATTTTTTAAAATAAGCAAATCTTAATATGTTAGTCATTGTGTCAAGGATAAGGTTACTAAAGTCTTTGTTTTAGGCCTCCCGAAAAGCATTTTTCATTAAATTTTATAAACAAGAAGACCTTATATACAGACTAAAAAGATCTCATATACAGACTGAAAATGCCTTATATACAAATAAAATTTAGACCGTTTCTTTTCTCATCCTATGAACTTCTCACGCGCTCTATGCAGTTCAGATTTTAGAATCCAAATTATATAAAAAAACCTCATAAAACCTCCAAAAACACGTTAAAATATTTCAGATTTTAGAATCCGATTAGAGTGCGCGAGAAGCTCATATGTTGAAAAAAGTAACGGCCTAAAATTTATTGGGTCAGCCTTGGTGCGACGTATTAGTACTCGTATATGTATACTCGTATATGTATCCATTCTTCATGGCTTACAACTTTTATTTTTCGACTCCTAACAATTTAGTCCTTTTTTATTTGAAAATAATTTACACACAAACATAAAGTACTTTTGATTATTAATCCTCTCTTAATAGTGTGAATCGGAGAAAAGTTAAGAGTATGAGATAGATTGAGATGATGCAGAAGCTGTAACAAAAAAATGGCATTTCTTAAATATGTGAAACATCTTATATTCTTGACATAAGAGTACACATAGGGGGGTAAAACAAAACATGAAATTACACATTACAAACTTTATACACTTGATACCCTTTTGCTTTAAGCAGGACCCTAAAAAAATTTAAGAATAACCGAAAGGGATTACAAAAAAAGGGATTCAACATTCTACCAAGTACAACAAATACTGAGTTTTAATGCGAGAATCCGAAACACAAGTTCTCGGTCAATGTTGGTCAATGTCGGAATTACAGAAGGCTACTCTACTCAGTTACCTCCATCAATGGACAAAACAAAATACTTTTAACATCTTTGAGAGAGAAGTGAGAGAGAAGTGAATGAATCACATTGATGCTTGTTACATATGAGAGAATTTGAGAGATTTGAGATTCTTCATTAACTCTGATATCTTACGTAATGTGCAAGTCATCTTTAGCAACTTCAGATAACACGAGAAAATCTTAATGCATCAGATCTTCTAACTGTAATTTCCAACACCTTGGGTCCAATTCAGCCTGTAGAAGGGACAACAAGAAATTCAATGACCAAATAAAATGCGATAAAAATGAGGAAGAATGCTAGCATTTTAATAAAATGTGTTGGTAAATCGTAAGATAGAAATGAAAAATGAATATACCTGAAACTCTTTATCTCTCCATTCGAACATGCATCCACGTGCTTCTACATGTCTGATGAGAAGCTTGGGTAATAGAGATCTTAGTTTAACATGAAGCTTTGCTTTTGTTAGCCCTCCGCATGCCAATAAGGCCGCTGCAAGTCCTTGTGGAGCCACGCCCTGCAGGTGAAGTAGGGTGAAATTTTGAAGGCAACTGATACCGGCAAGTGACAGAAGCCCTACATCGGTAACTGAGGTATAGGACAAGTTTATCTGCAAATGACGAATAAGACATAATATCAGAATCTCTAGCAAAGCTTTCTTGCATTGCTGATGTATTGCAGAAAATTGAGAAATGACGAAAATACCTGTCTTAGATTTTGGGAGAAATGGGCTAGTGGAACCATACCACTATCATCGATGTTATAACACTTTTTTAGGTCTAGGCGGCTTAGTTGTTTGCAATTCATTGCAATACATGCCAAACCAAACGATGTTACAAGAAAACACCCTCGAATTTCAAGTGTCTGCAAATTTACACATTTTGACAAGCTGAATAATGCCCTATCAGTAATGCTAGTGCAATAAGCAGCATTTATCATCTGAAGGCTAGGGCAACCAGAAGCAACTGCTGAGATTCCCAAATCTGTTACTCCTGTGCACCTGAAAAGACAAAAATAATCTTAATTAGTTGACATTGGACAATAATATTTATGTCAACATCTAATCTAATAAGGTACAATCATAGAACTTTTATGTCAAAGCCATATTTTGGAAAGTCTACTTTAGATGAGGTACATCCTCTATAGCACTGAACTTCTGATCGAAGGCGCGTCTGGTGTCTGACACGATATTGACAAAGTGACTCTATAAAAACAGTATGACTTTAATTTTATCTTTTGTTATAGAAAAGCAAAGGCCTGTATTTGATTCACAAACCTGTAAAGATCCAGTTCCTTTAACTTTGAGCAACACATGCCAACATTGGCCACTCCTTTATCAGTTATGTTCAGGCAGATTCCTAGTTTCAGGCTGGAGAGCCTCGAGCATCGAGATATTGACTCAAGGCCTTCATCATCAATTTCATTATCTGTGAGATCAAGCTCTTCAATATGATGACATTTCTGTCCGATCAATATATACGCTTCCGACGAAACTAGCGTACACGACTCCATCTTGAGAGAAGTGAGACTTCTGCATGAATTCGCAATGCTCGCAATCGAAACATCGGTTATCTTGCGGCAGCATGTGATGTCGAGCTTCCTTAAATCTTTGTGTTTTGAAACAACGAAGGAGAGAGCATCATCTGTCACTCCTGAACATTTGCTTAAGCTTAGTTCTCTGAGTGAAATGCACAAATTTCCAATGGCTTTTAAACCATCAGAGGTGATATTGCAGCCATCTAAAATGATTGATTGCAGCATTGAAAGTTTTTTGAAACTATCAACAAGAGCAAGAGTCACCTGGAAAATCAAAATTCCAACAAATAGTTATAATTGAATTCCTTATCCTCAAGTTCAAAAAAATTAAGTATTATAAAGACCGAAGAATTACCGGAGAACCATCTGCTAATATAAGTTGTTCGACACTTCCAGAAATACTTGTTAGCTTTGAGAGGCCAATATGACTTATGTTTTGACAACCTGAGATATCAAGTTTCTGCATAAGAAAGCAAATTTGTTAAATAAAGAAGTTAGATAGAGAAAAAATTAGTGCAAATATGAAGGCAAGAAAAATGAAAATTATATCAATTGATGCAGTCAAAGGTTGCAAATTATACATAAACATGCATTGAATTTTTTCAAGTGCAACAAATTTAACTTACTTGGCGAACCTTATCAGCAACCAAAACTTTATATTTTCACAATTACCTTTAATGTCTTGCACCCTTGTTTGAAGACTTCATTATTGAGGCTGTCATCATCAATGCCAAAGCATCCTTCAAGGACCAAATCTTCGAGATGTTGCAATTTGAAGATCGACGAGAGACATTTCTCGGTGATCTGCACATGACAAGAAACCAATAACACTTGTTATATCAACCATATCATTTCAAAACAATAACTTAAAGCAAAGAACATAATCAAGCACCAAATTTACTGAACTTTATAACCAAATCTACTGAACATAATCAACCAAATTATCTGATCCGTAGAATTTTAGGGTCTAAACTGGTGATTCATTTAAAACAAATTATTCATTGTGTTGATCAATTTGAACAGTGATTTTCAAAAAAATTATAGAACAAAAATTTCCAATTTTGTATAGAAAAATGAATTTTCAATTTCACAAATCATTTTAGATTTTTACTAATTTATGGATCAAATTAACCAACCCCTACAATTTCATAGTTTAAATTAGTGTTTCACTAAAAACAAATTAGCCAACCACCACTTTATAATAATCCACTTAACCATATTTCTACCATCTAATTACACCTCATCACCAGCAATTATCAACCCCCTAAAATAAAAAGCAAAAAAGGAAACAAATTTCTCAATTTGGAAATAAAACCTACAAAAACATTAAATATCATACCCCACTTTTTTCCCACATCAACCTCCAATTTCATTCCCTTAAAAAACCTCCAAATTTAGAAAATTAAAACCACAATGACTTATTACATACTAACAATAAATCTCTATCCACCAATAATCCACCAAAAATAAATAAAATATTTTTTTTGAAGGACCAAAAAATAAATATAACAAAAATGATTATGCTGATTAAAAAAAAATTGAGCTCAAATAATTAACGAGTTTTATAAGTAAAAATTGTTCGTTAACGATCTTTAGTCAGACTTTACTTATCCATCGGTCGAACTCCGGTTATCAGAATACTTACTGGCAAATAAGAGAGATCCAAAGTACAAAGGTCTTTACATTTGATGGCAAGTAAATCAACACCTAAATCAGCAATCCCAACACACCACTTCAAACTAATCAACTTCAATTTCTTACACCCAACAGCAATACAACCAATCCCCATATCTGTAACCAACTTACACCTATTCAACCAAAGCCTCTCCAAATTAACAGCGCGTGCAACACCAACCATAGCAGCATCCCTTAACTCCGTCGCGTTCGACAAATCAAGCTCAACCAAATTAACACACTTCACAGCAACATTCAACACACCATTCCCAGTAAAAAACCTCGACCGCGATAAATTCAATCCCTGGAGCGTAGAATTATACGCTCCAGCGATTAAATTAAGGGACGTGTCATTCACGCGCGGACATAAGGTGAGATCGAGATTGTTTACGTTGGTGTAACGTTTGAGAAGTGGTTGTATGTGTTCGGCGCGTAAGGGACGTAGAGCGCGTCTGTGTTTTGATTCAAGCGCGTGAAAATATTTGCAAGTTAAGGAGAATGATTGTAAGGTTTGTTTTGATTGGTTGTTTTTTGGTTCGAGGAAGTCGAGGATTGTGAAGATGAGTTCTTCTGAGAGTGTTTCAAATGGGTTTTGTTGTGAAAGCTTCTGTTTCTTCATGGTTGTAGATTTTGTGTTGTACTTTGTTTGTGTTTTTTTTCTTTTGTGACTGTGTTATGGTTGTTGGTGTTGTGTTTTTGAAGTATGGGGTACGGTTGGTTGGTTAACGTGGGAAGGTGTGGGTTTTGTTGAGAGAGATTGGTCCATAAAGACCAAAATGCCATCTATTTGTCTTTTTTATTGTTGGGTAATGTGCTGTACTATAATCTGTGTCCACTTGTGAAAAGACAAAACTAGCCTTCCCTTTTGTTGCTTAGTTTGGTACTACAAAACTGTGGGTGATATTTTTGTGAAAGAAAAACTGTGGGTATGAAAAACATGGGTCCATTGACACTTTATTCTCTTCTTTTGATTGTTGTTAAAATTATGCATAATTTTTTTAAAAAAATACAATTGTTGAGTGTACTCCTTCAATGTAATTATGTGTAGGCTTATATCAATTAGTAAGAAATGCTAGCAACACACCTTCTAACACACATTTTTCAACATGCTCTTTTTGATTGGTTAAAATTCACATGGGAACCACCAAAAGTATATAGGATCCACATGATTTGGTGGGACTCATGTGAATTTTAACCAATCAAAGGGAATGTGTTGAAAAGTGTGTGTTAGAAGGTGTGTTGTTAGCATTCCTCTTAATTAGTATATCTGGGGCACTTGTAAAAAATTTAAAATATAGAATTTTTTATTGAAAATATATTTGTTTTCTCACAATTTCCGATACAAAATTTTTAATTAAGTTTTCTTAACTAGTACTCCTTCTGGTCCTTACTATACGAAGAAAAACCAAAAAACATCAAAACCAATTCAATAATTAATTAGCGTAACTTTTTGAATATTTTTACAAATATATACTTGAAGCATTAAATACACCCATTAATATTTTAAAAAAACAATAAACAAGGGGTAAAAGAGTTTTTTAAATAATAACTACACCTTAAAACTTGTGATATTTTCTTATAATTAGAACCAACTTTTTTTAAAAAAAATTCTTATGTATAACGCCAAATGGAGTATTTCAAAGAACATTTCCCTTATGTTTATGTTAAAACAAGTTTTTAAAGTTAATAAAATACTAGTTAGTTGAATAGTCAGACAATTCTCGTGTAAGACAACTTAAATAATAAAAGATTGTTGAATTTTTTTTTTTTATGAAAGGACATTTAATATACTATGACACATGGTTGTCATTAGGCTCTTTAAAACCAATAAATTGACAAATTTTATATCCTATCCTATAAAGATTATTTATTATATTAATATAATTTAGAAACCAAAAATTGAAGAGTAAATGATAGTTTAGAAGAATAGATTGTTGATTTTTTTTCTTCTTTAACTGTTACTATAAAATAACAAATGCTAGAGGGGTCCCTAAAAAAATGCCACAGGGGTAGTAAAAGTGTGATTGTGTACTATTGTATTCTTCTGAACAAAATTGGAAGATAGAAGAAGAAGGCAAACTACAAACATTAATATTTTTAAGATGTAACATGTAGACTAATGACGAGTAAATTCTAATATAAACCCAAGTTGTTCCTAGTAGGAATAAAAAAGTCTAATATCTTTTGGCATATAAGAATATATTTCAAAATTGTTATGTTTGATTTTCAATATTGAGTGTGGGAATGCATAGGATAATTTGGTTTTACTTTTATCTTTGTGAGAACAATTCAATCAAACTAATAAAAAAAATTATAGGCTCAAATTTTGTTTGATCATTGTAAATTTTTACAAACATCCGAAGCCAAAATATCAGCCCACATTAAAAAAGAAAAACTTATAATTGGCAATTTATAAAATTTATGGCTACTGTTTGGAGAGCTGTTTGTCTAAGGGCATTATGGTCTTATCAAAGTAACAAAGTGATATGTACGGAGAAGGACGGGTAAGGACAGCATTTATTAAAGGAAAAATAGAGGGCATAATAGTAAACTCAAAGTTGATATTTTTTTTCTTCATCTGATGCAGATGACATATGGTGGAGGAGTATGTGAGGAAGGACAAATTCAAGTGCGGGGCAGTACGAATGTGGACATCTCACACAAAACGACACACATTTTTTCTCCTTATTCTAAAAATATTGAGAAGGTTTTGAAATTGAAAAGTGGTTGAAATGTGAAAATTATTATAAAGTTTCTCTTGAAAATTAATAAAATAATTTGCCGTACTTATTAGGTCACTTTGTATAGTACCTGCCTGACTCAGATAAGAACGGTATTAGAGAGAGAAAATATATGCTTTTTAAATAAAATGATTATGAGAGGGATAGAGTCAAAATTCTGCAATATGGGATTTAGAATCACGAATATTAGGTCATGAAGTTTGTGGTTCATATAAGATCTTATAATAAAGATTATGATTTTATATTATACCTTATATAAAATCTTATCAAGAATTTCCTCAAAAAAAAAAATCTTATCAAGAATTAGAACTATATATAAAGTATATATTATTACTCCAATTATCGTCAAAAAAAGAAGGTAGATACCGTACGTAAGGTAGTTACAGTAAGGTGTTTTTCTTGGAAAAAACCTTCTTTCAAAATTGCAATGACTTGGGAAAGAGTCTTGAATTATGACAAAGTCATAACTAGGTAGACAGATGGGAATTCAAGTGGTGTATATATCTCAAAGATTTTTTTTGTTTTTTTTATAATATATCTCAAAGAAATATATAATTTTATATATAAGATAAGATAATAAGTTACAATAAATTTATTCTTACGGCGATAATTATGTTGATTTATGGTTGGAGTAGTGGAGTTAAAAAATGGAGCTAGGTAAGGAGGTTGTAACAAAACAAATGAATCTTATTTTTATGGTCTTACTATTTAAAAAATAACATTTTAAATTTCAACGATTAGTTACATATAATAGAAGACAGATGAACAAATAAAATTTATTAATTTTTTAAACTTACATATGAATAGAATACCAGTAGACAAATAAAGTTTATTAAATTCTTAATGATGTTTATCTCTTTTGTAAATAAAGTTTTTTTATTTTTCAAAAAATAGAGGATCTTCATCCAAATAAAGTTTACTATTTCTTAATTTTTTATTTTAAAGTTTACTACATACCATTACAATTATATTCTTCAGAATTCCTTTTTTTTTGGTACAAATGTTCCTAAAGAATTTTTTTAAGATGTTCCTAAAAAATTCTATTATCACCGGTAGTATTCTCATAAATGTGTTTGATAAGTTATTGATATTCCTAAAAGTTTATTTAGTTTTCTTTCAAAAAAATATTTTGTTTAAAAATATGAAGAAAAAAACAAATAAATAGAGGAATTGGCATTATGTTCTATTTTTATGGGGATAAAATATTTTCACCCTTAACATCTGAGGAAATAAAATTGAAAGTAAATTCTTAGGTAAAATGAAGTTTGATTGGGTATCGGCACCCTACATACAAAACTCTTCAAATTTGATGCGAAAATATAACATGGCATCGAATAATTGGATGATAGATAGATACATACTCAACCAAACTCAAAGGGTACCACCATGTTCACCATTAAAAATTATTTCAAGAACTTACTTGGAGCCTCGTCCTCCAGTGACAGATGAATATCGTTGGACGTTATTGATGGTCTAGTTTGTCGTTACACTTAAAGTGGAAAAAAATGCAAACGCACTGTCGGCTTTTTCAACTACTAACATACAAAAAAAAAGTTGTCATATGATCGTTGTAATTTCCGATGATATAGATTGCCATCAAAAAAGTTGTCATATGATCGTTGTAATTTCCAATGATATAGATTGACATTAAAACTCATTTATCTCCTACATATACATATACATATGTACACCATTATTTTTTTTCTTGTTTTATTTGTTGCACTTTCTCTCTACTTTTTCTTCACTATACTCTCATTCTCTACACCTTTTCGCTACATTTTATCCGGTATACTCTTTTGATTTGTATGAAGATTTTAAATATTATGATTTAAATGAGATTTATATATATATATATATATAATAATAATAATAATAATAATAATAATAATAATAATAATAATAATAATAATAATAATAATAATAATAAGTAATATATTTCATGTGTTAATTTAGGCATTTTAGTGACTTGTTTTGCAAGTTATCTAAGGAAAAGCAATCATTTGTTGTAATTGTGTCAATTATGCTTTACATGCCTTACTCTACTCAATTTGTGCAGGCAATGACAAGCAAGGACCAAGAAACCAACTTCTGAGCCAAGCCAAACTCGCTTGAAGTGACATCAGCTCGCTTAAGCGAGATAGTTCTAGAGAGCACAAGGTCAACTCGCTTTTAGCACGCTTCCATCTCGCTTGTGAAGAAAAGTCATCTCACTTAAGCGAGATCTCGCTTAAGCGAGTTTTATGTCGAGAGCAAAGGAAATTTCGCTTCTGACTCGCTTAAAGCGAGATTGAACCATCTCAGTGGATAAGGTCCACGTGGCAGCTGCCCAATGGCCAAAACAGGATTTCTGGGCAACTCGCTTGAAGCGACTGCAGCTCGCTTAAGCGAGTTTGCCCGAATTTTGCCCATATAAATAGTTTTATCTTCTCTTTCCTTGGTATCTTTTACTGTTTTATTGTATTTTCTAGTTTTAGAGAGAGAGAGAGAGAGTAGGGCATTTCTAGAGAGAGAAACACAAAGTAAGGGTGTTAGGAGTAGATTCTTCCCAAGATTTGTTGAGACATCATGAATCTTATCATGAAATCTTCATCTTTCTTCCATCTTTTGCAAAGCTTTTATAGACATATGTAGCTACATATACCCTTGTGGGTTTTGAAGGTATTCAGACAAGCTATTATGTACTCTTTGATCATTTAAGATTCTAGCTTATTTATTCAATATTGTTATTATTCTTGTTTTTAATGCTTTATTTAAGATTTAAAATGTTATTGAAAAATACTTTTGGATCTAGGGTTAGAATAATAATTTATCAAAGTTTTTATTCTAGCCATAGAGTTTAAGTTTTGATAATCACTTTGTAATTAAGAACTTAATGCTATTGGATCGTTTAATAGATTAGGAAATCGTCGATTAAACGATCCGATTGAACTCATGAAGTTATTTAGACATAAATAACGATTGAAATCATGACATTATTTAGACATGAATAATGTTGTTGAGTGATTGTGATAATATCGTTTAAAGAGTTAGAATCAATTATTTGATCTTAAGATTGCAGTTGTTACGCTTGGTTGATTAACTCTAACCCCAAGCGAAATGGCCCTCTCTCGTCTCCATTTATTTTTATGTCAAATAGTTAAAATAGTTTTAAACAAACAAACTTTCAAACCAAACACTTAAGATGATAAGTGTCGTTGAAATGCATATGGTATACGTTAGTCCCTGTGAAAACGATCTTAATATACTCACGTGTAAATAGGAATATGACATGTAAATTTTTTTACATCAATATATCACGCTTTTATTTTTTAGTTGTTTCTGGAGGTCTAGGCAGCCACCAGTAAAATTAGAGAGGACCTTCGTCTAAATAAAGTTTACCATTTTCTTAATTATGTTTATCTTTTTTATAAATAAAGTTTTTTGATTTCGTGAAACATAGAAGATCATCACCCAAAAATAAGACCACAAAAAACGCATGCTTTCATAGAATGTAGGAGTTGATTATCTGATTGACTAATAAATGTGGTAGTTGATTATAAAATGAAATAATAGTTGTTGAGCATGAGTTAATGCTTCCAAAAGACGACGACAACAACAACAACAACTAAACATTATCCCACTAAGTGGAGTTGACTGCAGGGATCTTTTTATACCTCTTTTAATATGACTATCTTCTATTTAATATACTTTTCTTACTATAGAATATACAAGTTTTCTCTATACATGTCCAAACCACCTATTTTCTCTATGCTGTCATTTTGTATTATGAACCCAATATTTTTTTGTTGAAAAAATTAACTTAAGATATTAAATTGTGTAACTTGTATGATATGATCTCCAACTTTCACCTCTAAGGTCAAACTACTTCGTCTTTTGCTGAAATTACATTACATAAATCATGTCTTGCTTCTACTCAAACGAAAGTCTTACGCTTCTAAGACTTGACTCAAAGTCTTCAGCATCCCATTCAATTCCTACCTCAACTCTCCAATTAAGACTACATCATCTACAAACCCATACATCTTGGTGCTAGCTATTGGATGTGTTTTTTAAGTACATCCAAAATTAATGTAAAAAGATAAGGGATTAGGGTTTACCGTTGGTCCAATTCTTGTTATGAAAAATACATTGATAGGGATTAGGGTTGACCCTTGGTCCAATCCTTGTTATGAAAAAATCATTGATAATGCTTCCAAAAAACAAATAATAAAACCTCCGAAGTAATGTAGACTTCAAAAAATTTTGCTCCAAAAAGTTGTCTAAGAGACTTAAGAACTTTTATAAATAAGATAAGACACGCGATCATTTTCTAAAAATATAAAGAAACATCAAAAAAAATTAGGAAGAAAATGTGCAACAACTTGTTTGGTTCCAAAAAATTGTCTAACAGACTTAAAAATAAATTTATCAAAACTTACTTGGAGCCTCGTCCTCCAACGGATATCGCTAGACGTTATTGATGGTCTAATTTGTCATTACACTTAGAGTTGTCATATGATCGACGGAAGTTTCCGGTAGTATAGGCCACATATACTTAGTTGTCATTACTCATATAGTAATCTTTAAGGACTAAACTTGAATTACCAGCTTATGTTCAAACACTAAAAACATTAACCTAAAATTTAATTATTCTCCTGCTTGTAAAGTGATTCCTCTCTTCAAAGTACTGCATCTAACACACTCTTCACACGTGGAAAACTTGGAAAGAGGACACTCGAAATGATAGATCTCACCAATCATAGTTATTCAAATGCTTGAGCTCTCATTAGAAAAATGCATTTCCAGAAAGAAAGAAATAATGAGAAGTAACATTGAAGAAGATAATAAACCCTCACAGTCACCCTCAAATTTTAAAACATAAATTGTGTTATGAATGTAGGATGGTCTTGACTCTTAATTAAGTCTAAATAGCAAGATTCAATCCAACACACTAAAGACTCTTATTCCATTACCATTAATTCCTCCAAATGATATGAAATGTGATTACAAGAATTAGGCTTCACAATATTCAACAGGGTTGACCCTAGCATAAGTGGCCGAACCTTTCCTGCCCTCAAAAGCACTCGAAAGTAAATATCCAAATAAACACAGTTTTTGTGCCGTCTAGATGTGTATTTTTGAACAAAGCACGATTATTTCTCTGTATGGATGTGTATTTCCAGAATCCAATGCAGTTCTCTCAAGCCCTTACTTTAGGACCTCGGCCAAACTTACTCGGCCTCTAGCCTACTAATTTCATGATTTCACCTTCACACTTGCGTCCAACAAAAATTGCACAAGCAACCTCTCTTTATGATTTGTTCACTCTGAGGCCTCGCTGAGATTTAGGTCTCAACTTGCCTTGGTTTTCCCCACAACTTACGACGATCATGCAGAAGAATTACCACACCATAGTTTGTCAAAGTGAAAAATATGCTTCCGCACGCGAAACACATGGATGCAGTAGAGGAATGCAGCTAATGTGACTGCCAGAAATGATAATAAACTTAACTTCCAGAACTCCTGAATGTGACACACAGAGACAAGGATGAGTACATCAGTGATTTATGAAGCATCAGATTCAAAGCTATAAGCATAGCATTTTTATTTTTTTTACAGTAGTTCAAAGTCTTCATAGTACATACATATCTATCAAGCCTAGTGTAAAAAAATGAATTGTAAGTCAAAGGCAATAACGAAGTCATATCACTAGCGAATCTTTAGTCCATAAGAAAAGGAAATTATGTAATATAAGCAATAGACCCCCAATTCTCTTTCTCATTCTGAGAAAAAGAGAGGCTTCTTATTTATATGTATGTAAGCATCATCATGAATAGTTTTGGTTTTAAAACTCACCCGTGGATCCGATATTATGATTCCCATAACATAGGCCAATAAATCCATAAAAGACTGAAGGGAATTCTGAACACCACCAACAATCAAACGATCCGATTCAGGAACAAGGTTCTGTACAAGAAAATTGAAATAAAAATAATCAGGCCAAGATGATTATGAAGAAAAGGAACATTGATTCATCATAAACATTTAAAGCTAGATTTCACATTTGAAACAATATGGAGACTTATTTCTTGCCTGCATTTGTTGAAGTACAGACAAGTCAAACATCCACAATCCAAGTCGAGATATTGCGACGCTCCCCATCAAAATATATGAGGATAAAATGCCATTATAGATCCATATTGCAGCTAAACAAGGTAGAAGGCAAGTCCACTGCATCCAAATCATAGATAAACATGTATAGATTTTTTCAATAATCGTTAATAAAAAAAGAAATTGAACATTTCACTAGAATTCATAACCAAGGTTTTAAATTATGGTCGCAATACAGTCGGAGATACATTAAAAACCTTTGATGTTGCGGCTTAGATTGCTACCGCAGACCATTTTTTAAAAGCGTGCATAACATGCCACTTATCGAGAGCAATTTTAAATCATTTGTGGGATTGTACCTGAGACCAGATAGACCAAAGTCCAGTTCTAATAGCTGATATATGATACTCTAGAATAGGATATAAAACTGTTGCAGCTATTCCAATTACAGCGCTTATTCCTCGCGCCATTCCAATAACATATGCAGGTATACCTTCCCATTCTAAAGTTGCTGTCATCAATGTTCCAAAGCTGAAGCAAGTAATTGAAATTTTATCAGTGATGCTTCATTACCAATTTACATCAAAGAAATTTAAGACATTTTTCAGAAGTAGTGATGGAAACCAGAGTTACTGAATGACTAGTATCATATCAACCGCAGACACCGCTAATTAAGACTCTTACTTTTTGTTTATATATAAAATTATAAATCAGTATTCTCACAAAACTTGAATGAACAACTACAACAAATGCAAAGGTATCTGCATCTAAACAACTTAATTAAACGCTTCCTAAGCTACCCTGGAGAGCTTATGGAGATAAGCTGAAAGCAGCTTATGGATATGTCATAAGCTATTTCCAAAAACTCTCTGAAATAGTCCTATAAGTGTGTATGCTGTTATATAAGTTCAAAAAAATCAATCCAAACAGACCCTTGATTTTTTGTTGTCTTTATATTACTTGCAATGCAAATGTTTTTAGTAAGGTTTCACCTGAGTACAGTGAAAAATAGCAAAGCAAGAGCTAGTCCAGGAAGCACAACTTCTTGCTGCAAATAAACTCTCCAAGCATCAACGTAAGAGATTTTTGAAATCCACTCAGAAATTGTTTTCCTGCTTTTTCCATCCACCAACTCCGACCTATCACCAGTATCATGAAGCAAACTTTCACTCTCAGAAGTTGAATTGTTCCTTTCTGGATCACTTTGTGATGAAAGCCTTTCCATTCTCCTTTGACTACTTTGATACAAAGCTGGAATTCCATTATACACAGATGTAAAAAGCCAATACTCCACCCAAACAGAAACACCATTCCAAAGTGCTAGTGTTATAGCAGATGCTTTAAGGGATACAAAGCTTATTATGAAACCAGTTATGACAGGTGCAAGAAGCTTGCAGGTTAGATCAATCCGTCTCGTAACTGAATTCATCTTTGTCAGCAGTTCGGACGGCTGACCTTCGGATATAATTAACAACCTGCACAGAAAAAACATACCTTACATATAATATTTTTCCTATAGTTTTAACTAGGCATTTGGCATGTACTAGAACGCGCAAAAAAAGTGATTTAATTGGATGCATCTGCAAATTACACTATCAGCGTATATAAATTAATCTCTTTCACACGATACAATTTCCTTGTCACACTGTGAAACATACACCAATCGGCCAATTTCCTTTAGGTTACATAAAAGTGTGAGTTTGTGTAACGTACACCAATCGGCCAGCCTAGGTGAGCCGGCTGGACGAGGTAAATTTTGAGAAATTATAAAGGCAACCATGATGATGAAAAATGAAAACTAAATCATTAATATCAATATTTGATTTAACTTTTAAGCAATTAGATTATTCATTATAGTTGCTTAATCAATTTTCATATATATTTTCTCTAGCTACTGATATTAATCAATTTTCATTGAAGGTTAAAAATGTTACCATTCTCTTTCTATCAAGATAGTACCAGCAAGAGTTGAAAGTACTCCAATGCCACCACAGATATTGATTATGACCACCAACACTAAGAAAACTGTGAAATTTGTAAACTTCAAAGATGAGTAGACAAGTAAGGTAACTACAGTGGCACCAGCAATAATAAAAGACAGATTTTGTGTCACCAACCACAATTTCAAAACCTGCCAATAAAAAAAACGGGGGGGTTTTATTTCAATAAAGGCCAAAGTCATAGCAACTACCACTAACAAGGTATTATTTTAAGCAATTTGAAACAACTAATGACACATATATAACTACATTTTTTTATCTTCAAATTTTTTCCATATCTCACTATTTATATTGTAAATGACAAGAATCTAAGCATATGTTATATGAACATATGCTTAACGTAACATTTGTGTTATATGAACATCAAAACACTGACACCATTGACACCGTATGTGACACTATATATGTTTATTTCTCAAGTCACTTTATAAAATTAACTTTTTGTTGTACCCAATTGATAATGATAATTAAATTATAGTGTATAGTATTTGCATAAAAAGAAGAGTTGGTACTAGGGATCACACCTTTTGGTAAGTCAACTTATCAACCCAAGTTCCAATTAAAGGACCAAACAATGCAATGGAAGCAGATTCAACAGCACCATATATTGCTGCATATAGCAGTGAGTCTGGCCAAATACTGATCATATATAAACCAACAGAAAATTCCCACATTCTGCAAAAACAAAAACATTAATGATTATAAAAATCTCAAGCAAAAACAAAAAGTGATCCCCTTTTGTTCCATTGCACAAAATTAATATTTCAGTATACAAAAACAACCATTTTCCTCAAGAAATTAAAGTATATATAAAATATATATATTAAAAAATAGGATCAAATTCAATAGTGCTATATGAATGAATAATATAATAAGTGATCAAAGAAGAACCTGGAACCCCATCTAGCTAAAAAGTGACCAAAGTATAAATAAGTGATCAAAGAAGAAGGAAAATCTTGTTCTTGTGGTAGCAAATTCTCCCTCAAAATTTCTCTTTCATCCATATCTTATATAAACAAGAGTCTTCCCTACACTAGTTTTGAGTTTTGACTGTTTATTATCACTATTGGTTATCATATAAGTTCATAAGCAAGTAACATGCATTTATGTTATGAATGTGTCAATATATTGATTTTTTTTTGACTGGGATATTGATGAGTTCAATAACACTAATATATTTTATTGGTTGTCATCAAATGTAATACTAAGATTTGACTTATGTTTTATAAATATTTAGGTTGTTGTCGATGTGAATATTTTATTGGTTATATTCTCTTGGTCCATTTTTTGTTGTCGGTCTAGACTTTTTTTTTTAATACAAAATTTTGCTATTATTTTTGATAATTTTCTGCTTATAACATTTTCAATTATTTCTTATACCATTTCATTTCTTAATATGTATTAAACAACTAAGAGTAATATACAAGTAATTTTTATCTATAAACAGAAAATTAAAAAGGAACGTAGGGAATAATATATACTCTCTCCATTATTGTGTTTTTTTTTGCCATTTTACATTTACTATAAAAGCAATAGATTTTGCTATTTTTAATATTCTTCTTGACCAATGTCATTTTTATACTATTATTTATTTTTTCTATATAGTATCCTTAATCATTATTACTTATTTAATTTAATTTATTTCTCTATTTTTAATAAATAATT
>Ga0315915_1000051_pt1 | contig 74647 bp, 40 predicted proteins | sample MpolbnodulesMG_FD_207738 | JGI IMG/M metagenome (GOLD analysis project Ga0315915, IMG submission 207738) | Medicago polymorpha root nodule microbial communities from Los Angeles, California, United States - branched nodules | ecosystem: Host-associated > Plants > Roots > Nodule | place: USA... | reverse complement strand
CCCCGTTTTTTTATTATGTATTTTTTCTCTTTTATTAATAATATATTTATGAGCATTCGGAAGATTAGAGTTGGGTACCAACTTAGTTGGGAGCCACTCTTTTTTTATGTCATTTGCTCTTGCCTTATAAAAAAAATAAAAATAGGAAGGAACTAGGACCTTATCTACTTAAATTGTTATTTTGCATGCTCTAATACGAGGGTTCTTTTTTTTTTTTTGTTAAAAAGTTTGTTATGGAGTTTGAAATTATAATTTTTATGTTAATTGGTGTTCTATTTAAATATATATGTCATTTATATGTCACTTACATATCTTTGTAAAATAAATTATAATTTTTCATACTTGTACGAGTCTATGGGTTGAGTTTACGAGTGGAGTCTACAAACCTTATTCGAGTCTATGTAGACTCGCGAGTCTGACAACCTTGTATGTCGCATGCCCTCAACAAACATCTACGACGTAATTAGAGTGGCTTGATAGGGTAGTCTAACAGACCTTAGTTATACTCTTAAACCATCTTAGAATTCTTAATGAATTATACTCAATCTTATAGTAAGGCGAGGGACGCCTCCCACCTGGATCTTTGGAACACACTTATTTTACGTTAGAAGACAGTGTAATATGAATGGTTTGATATTATATGGTTCAATAAATATTTGATTAAAATTTTGGTTGCATCTAACTTAATCCTGCAAAAAAAATAGCTTGTATGGAGTGGAATGTCTTCCATTTATAAACACATATTCAAGTCGTATCTTGTGTAGTGTGAGACTCTTAAGATTATCATGAAGACGTTTGTGGGATATTTTATTATTTAATTATATTTTTAAGCAAATTAAGATCTTTATAATAGTTTTAGTTATTTATCAATTAGGATCCTTAATTGATTAGTGATTAAATAAAGTAAAAAGTAATTAAACCACAACAGTAATTAGGGGGCCAAAACAGTAATTAAATCATAAATATATTCATCTCTATAAGTTCACGTATGTTTGCTTAATTGTCATTTTCATGAGATAAAAATACTTAAGCCATAAATATATTCATCTCTATACAAATAACCAGCAAAAAAGAGAGAAATGTTGCCTCAACTCAAGTAATACTCTACCTTTTTAACAATGGTTAGTTGTAAGAAATGTGCAAGTACATATCACCGAGGAAACTTCATCTCTTGCAGGCCCTACTCATTACATGATAAGCAAGCTGATATTGCTGCATATTACACGTTTTTATGATTTTTTTCAAACCAAGATTTTACTGAAATTGTCTAGATATTGTACAAAAACATTCCTTAACCAAGGTAGGTCGAACGGCAGATGAACATAGCAAAGATTCCTTCTGAAATCTCTCTTCAAAACCTGCAGCAAGAAGCAACCTTAGCATGTTAGAATGTAGAAATAAAACAATAGCATACTCATAAAGAAAGAGGTCAGATTGCTTTGAGATGACCCTCATCTTATCATGAACATTGAACATACTGAATCAGTTGACAAGTTAGACAATAGGGATTGAAGTTTTGATCAAACTTGTACTTGATTTACCAGAAGTCCAGAATTAACAAAAATAACAATCTACCAGTGATAGAAGAAGTGGCACCACAAACTACAGTATTTTCAAGAAGTTGCTCTACAATGCCATGAGTCTCTAAACCCAATAGACTTGGCTGGAATAAAGCTTCACCAACTGTATATCTTTCTCTTCCAATTGTTATCACCTGCCCAAGAAAGTTAGTCAAAGGACCATCACCTTCCATAACCAGTGTTAATTCACGATTGTTATATTCGAGGAGCACAAACTTTATTGAAGAATTGATCGAACATAAAATCAGGTAAATGAGAAATTATCATAATAAGTCATAACCATTAAAAGATGAATCAAAAGGCAGACCTGTCCATCAGGAAGGGTATGTGTCTCCACAGGACAAGAAATGTTTGTTGCTATGTTATGTGACTTTGGATGACTTTTTAGATAATTTTCTTCTTTCTTTTCTTCAAACTTTTTATTGGTTACAAATAAGCAAAAAAAGTTATAAAGTTGGGAGAAGGGTTTAAGAAGAGGTCAAGAAGGATAAATGTGTTGGACATAAACTAAATGTGCACCTTTGGAAGTTGCAGTAATTTAATTAACATCTAATTATATGTCTTACTATAAAGTGTTTTTGTTTGTCTTGCAAAATTTTAATTCTGTATTGATAAAAAAAAGCACTTTGGAAATTATTTTGACAGTAGTACATATGAGAGTTGTTGTCACAGTTGCATATCTTACCTCTTCAAATTTTGATAAGTTGGTCATTTACATGGTTTGATATTTTTTGGTTCTATTATGGGCATAGTGTGTATTTTGGTTCATTTGACTTTGATTGATATAGAGTAAACCACCATTTTTCTCCTTGAATGTGTTATGTGATACCATTATAGTCCCTATTTGTATCAAAATTGCAAACACATGCTCAAAAGTCTCTTTAATTAGACATTTTAGGCCTCAAAAGGTATATGCTTATATTGCATACACATGCGCAAAAGTCTCTTTAATTAGACATTTTAGCTGTCGATTAGGTTTTTGAAGATAATGACATGTTTTTAAGATAATCTCATTGCCTACTTTAGATTTTTTGTTTGATTGAAAGAATTACCTAATTTAGTTTTTGAAGGGGGTGTTTCTGTCAATTTTTGAACTGCAGGCAAGTTATACACATTTTATGTGTTAATAAGATATAGCAATATTTTTATCAAATCATTATAGCTATTAGAAGAGATCTAAGTTCTATCTTGGAGGTGGTTGTTGGGTAGAGTGGATACCCCGGTGTGTATGTTTTACGAATGGCAGTGGTGTTCGGAGGAATTCATTCAATAGGGTAGCGAACCGCGTACCAATTCGCGGTACTCTTGCGTTTTGGGTACGTGCAAATTCGTATAGAATTCGTATTAGCTCACGCACAGGAAGTTGATTATCTCATTGACTAATAAATGTGGTAGTTGGGCATAAAAATATAAAGAAACAGCAAAAAATTAGAAAGGAAAAGTGCAACAACATTTTTGCCTCCAAAAAGTTGTCTAAGAGACTTAAGACCTTTTATAAATAAGATATTTATATTTTCAACATGTAATCGATTGTTTTTCTAGATTAGATAGAAAATTATCAATAGTATACCGGTTAAAATATTATAACGTACCGCAAACGTACCGAAGCTCTATACCCCCAAACGTATCCAATTCTCTCATGTCGTGTACCGCGTACCCAAACCCGTACCACGTACCGAAGCGAATGTGACTATGATATGGTGTCTGTGTTCGGTTGTGTTCCACAATCATTACTATACATGAATTGTAGTACAAACACTAACCAGTAAACACGCTCACTAGTCACTACAAATACAAATGCTGATCAGATCTTTTTAACATAATTGATAGAGCTGAAAGATTGTCCACGTTGGGGCTGATCCAACCACCAGAAAGAGTGTGATTACATCGTGAAAGAACGTTTTTAATTGAGGGGTGATGAGAAAAATAAACTGATATTATCAAGGTATTTTGCTAATGTCTACTTCTCTGTTTTGCACTCTAAATTATAGTAGTGGTGATAAGATGAAAAGCATTGTTTGAGTTGCTTTTGTGACATATTGGTAAATTTTTCCAAATACTTGTGATGTCACAAAGCATTTGTTACTAAATTAACAGGAGCATGTATCCTATTCTGAAATTATCACAAAATGAACATTTGAGAGAAAACTGGAGAAAAATGAGATGAATTGATTGAGTGTTGTGAAATAAGAGCACTCGATCGAAGACAATGTCAATTGACCAAGCCATAAGCAAGGAACAAGGAAGAGGCATACCATCGGGTCAATTCTAGTCTCTCTTTGGTCTGTATCTGTCTGTTCCACTAGCTTGAATGAAGTTTGAATAAGTAATCGCAGGCAGAATCGAAACTAGAGCTCATGGACTATTTTTAAACCCCTAATTTGGTATCGTCTCTAGCAGAGCCTCATCTTTCCTGGCATGTTAGCTTTCTCTAAAGCTTCTTAAAAGCGTTTAAAACGTGTTTGAATGAAAATACAGTCACAGTAAAGGGCCATACACACTTACTATTTTTCTAGTCCGACTAGCTCGTAGGCTGTTACAATTTTCCCTGCCCTTTTATTTTTAAAAAGGGAAAAGGCCGGAAAGCGGGTAAGAAGATAATCTTTCACCTTACACTCTGACTCTTATTAATGGATTTTAGGGGGTACCTGTACTTATTCAATTAGTTTTCTAAATAAAAATTACCGTATGTCTCAATAGTTTATAGCTTCCCGGCTGTACTTCTGTGACTACTTCCCTCGTGGGAAGAGAGAGACCACCAATGCAAGTGGATCTACCTCAGTCTCTTATTTATACTATCACACATGTAACTATAATAACTGCTATATTCAATTAGTAACAAAAAATGAAAAGTAACTTGCACATCAAGTAACCGGTTAACAACTAACTGACCAACTTACATAACAAGTAACTAACTTTAGCAAAATCTAATATTTATGGTCGTGGTCGTAGGAGTTGTTGACGGCAAAAGGGCAGATGGTTGGTTTCCCTATTTTCTTGCTAAGCGTGTGTTGCAATCTGCTATCATTGTGGTATTTTGATATGAGATCATGTTGGATCCCAAATTAGCTGGAATCATTTCCCAGGAGATTAAGAGTTATTCCATATTAGCTTTTGACAATGCTGATTATGTTAAACATGTTCTGCACTAATGTACTTACAGTCTGTATAGACCATGATATGGTTAAAGGAGCCAAGAGAAATATGGAAAGAATATACCAGGAGATTGAGGTATGCAACTTTGAAAGACCACCTTCCTCCAACTAATGTCTGGCTAGCTAATCCAGCTTTGTCAGAGGACATAACAGTACGACCTATGCCGGGCTATGTCTGTTGCCTTGACCAATTCCTCTTCCATTTGGACTTGCTAGTTCAGTACCTTGAAAGCAAGATAGGAACTAAAATTAAGGAAACTCAGACCCCTCTAGATTTTCTTAAATCTTTTTATTTCTTTAAGTTCCCATTTAACACAAATTTCTTAAGGTTTCTGTGTTGAACGACTTAACTCACTGCTCACAACTTTAAAATTGTGGACAGTGATGAATTCCTCTGCATCCAGAAATTATTCCATTTTGCCACACTCTGACGCACCTATTTTGAAAGTATTGATAAATTTCAAATTATAACTGGACCATGCCTTGTCAATCATGATGACGACGGTGATCAATATTATGATCCTGCTGCCGCACGGGTCATATCATTGTAAATGTAGTAGACAAAAGGAAAATATTAATAGCACAATTCAAACTTATAATTTTAATGTCTTAATTTCGACTACAAATTTAATAGAAGTTTCTCATGTCTGCAAATTTCAAAATACTTCTTTAAACACTACATTCGAAGTACTATCGATATAGCAGCAACCCGTACAATCCTCATGCAGTTCATACAAATGAATGTTTTCTTTTACTATTAAAACATATGATAAACTAAAGGCATGCGCAAGAGTCAAACATGATAAAAAAAATTCAAAATCATCATCCAAAATTGAATGCAAATCTTAAAATTTATTCATTTGTATATATAAATTTCTAAAGACTATAGTAATCAACAACTAATGAAATATTAAGCAAGTATACCATTCTCATTGAAATACTCACCTAAAAATACATATTAAAATTGAAAGCAAGAGATAAGAAGAAAAAATATAAAATTTTGAATATGGGAAAAAAGAGAGTGAAATCAATAACTATTTTCAGCCACACAAAAAAGATGATAGACAACAATATCAATATTAAAACCCACCTCATATATATTGAACAGAAAGAAAGCAGAGAAAGCACTTACTAAAAAAAGATGTAACCAGAATGTAGAAAGAAACACAAAGAATGCAGAAAATGTAGCATGTGGATATTCTTACTAAATTGGACCAGTGAGGCCAATGCCATAAACAAATTGTTGTAAGGAAAAAAAATCAACAAAGAAAAAGTTTAGATAAGCACTCAAATTAATTAAGAACTATAGTGTGTTTGTGTATCTAAAACATGGTATATGAAAAAGAGATGGGATCCTTTCTAGCTAATTCTAGTAAGTTTATTATAATATACACGTTTGATCTGATTTTCTCTAGATCATATTAGAAACATCTTCACCATCTTCATCACTCAATAATGTTTTCATGGCTGAGTTATATGGACAATCTTCAATTTTAAAAAGTCCCCTGCTATATTTTTATTTGCCAGTGAAATACTTTATAATTGAACTACAATTCGATTTATAAATTACAAATAAGAAAACTTAAAATTCTACATTATGATCTTCATGTATCTTTATCTTCATGCAATCAATTTGGTCTATCAAAAGAATGAATGCCAACGGTGTAGTAATATCATGGGCTTACATAACCTTTGTCTTCTTTTTTTTTATAACGGCAAATATTATTGAAACCGAAACTCTTAGAAGACGCAAAGAGGCGGAGAAAAAGAAATACAAAGATGCCGCATATAGGTGTAACATCCAACCCAAAAAACTCCGCAAAAATCACCACTACACAACCGGATCAAAAAACAGCTTAAGCTATAACTATGAAATATAAATACAACCATCAAAAGAGAACAGACAATGGTGGAGAAAGCATGATTGTTACACTCTACACTCTTCCACAATGTATCATTCTTTTAGTTCATATCCGTAGGATTCTATAATTGCGTTTGAGATGATCGAAAGCATTCACTTCTGTTCAGCGAGTATGAATGGTAGGAAAGATCATTTCTATCACCTTAAACACAATCAGAATCCCATAATCATCTGCTCTTCGAGGAACAGAAGGAGAGGAAATGAAAGAACTGTGAAGATGAAGAATTGCACACTTTTGTGTGTGGGTGGCGGCTGATATATAGGGTTGGGATATATATTACACTTTAATCTTTTACACATTAATTGTTCACCCTCAAAAGATTTTTTAATTTAGTATGAGTTCACCCCCCACAACATTCCGAACATGTTTCCCATAAAACCACTTTAAACATTTCCGAATTGTATCTTTTAATCGGAAATCAATATGAAACTATTTGAAATTCAACCAAAATTTTTGAACATTTATGTTTAGGTTTCCAGAGAATAGTTTTTCGATGTAATATGCCAATGTTTTTCTTAGATCTGGATATAGCTTTTATCTAACTTAGATTATTACTATATTATTTATTTTTTTTGGCTTAATCCAACTTAGATTAATGTTTATCCTCCATTGAAAAGTTGTATAGGCTATAGTGAAAATTCCAACCACGAGACCAACAAACCAGATATAATCATCCATTCCTCAAGTAGTTGTAATCAATCGGTGGCAAACAATTCCTTGAATCGAACACGGGAAAATAATTTGTGGGAAACTAAGAAATCCAGAACGATGCAGTTGCAAACATAAAAAAAAAAAAAACTCAATCAATGATCCAGGGAACAAATACAAACATCGGAAACATGAAATTCACAACGATTGCGGTAACAATAATGATTCCCGTTGAAAGAGTCGATTCTAGTAAAAGAAAAACAAAATCGAAACATTTTCCAGCAAGAAAGGATTTTGGTATCAAGAAAGAATTCAGAATGCACTTTCTTTCTTCTGAGAACGTTTCCCGGAAGAAAAAAAAGGGACAAATGAAAGTGACGGCTAGAGTTTTATTTTATATAAAAGGATAAATTGGGTAGTTTGAGTCAAATGTTGGGGTAAAGGCATAAATGTAAGGGTGTAGGGTAAAACTTCCTCAAACTGCTCTCCATCAGTTCAATATTGGGCCTCACTTATTTTTTGGGTCACTTGTGTACGAGAATCAACCCAGAGATTATTTTTTGACTATTACTTTCTCCACCTTACATATTTCTCATGCATCCTAATTTTTTCAAAAATATCTCTGATTCAGATTATATAATCTGAACTAGATTTTCACGAATTTTTGGATTATATAATCCGAAATTTGCTTTGCCCAGAATTTTGAAGAGACTTTAGTTTATTTATATTATTTTGATGCCAAAAACATAAAGTAAATGCAAAAAAAGGACAAAATGGTACAAAAGATCTCATTTTATTATATATTAATACATTTAAGGTTTGTTTTCTTTTTAGGACGAAAAATGCCACCCAGACAAACCGTGCTTCTTTGCAGCGCAACACCATCCCATGATCATTCATACAATCCCTGATTTTCCAAAGTAGCCTCTTTTTATGAAAGGCTAACGATGAAAACACATTGTTGTAGAAGGAAGGAGGAGGAGAGAGTGTGAGATGATGATGTGAGAAATGATGAAGGTTTGAAGGATTTTTATAGGGGAAATTGGTGAAGATTATGTTGCATAAAGTGTAACTAATCATAATGGTGAGTCAAAAAATGTGGTTAAAGGGTTTTACAAGCCATTAAAGCTGGTGAAAACCTTTGAAAAACATGTTTCATGAGTTACTGAACACGGTCCAAAACTCTGACTTGATTCAGATTATATAATCTGAAAGGCTTCAATAATGGGTGAAAAATGAGAGAAGTTTCGTACTTTGTAGGGTGAGTGATGTTTCAGATTATATAATTTTGAAAATTTTATTTACATGAAATTTTTGTGTGGTCCGCATTGCACCGACAGTTTCTGTGGTCCACGATGTCCATAAAATTCTATAAATAGGTGTCCCTGTTTTCATAACCGGTAAACCACACAAAAAAGAATCATGGAAATATGTCAGTCGACAGGCCAACTAGATCAAGTACAAAGACACCTCTTCGAACAACTTCCCACAAGATTCATCACTTCTGTTATTTTCTTCTTTTAATTTAAGTTGTTTAACTATTGTTGTACCTTCTTAAAAAAATTTCCCTATGTCATTCACCATGCCTTATACCTTTCTCACACCCTTTATTTTTTTTATTTCTTTATAAAATTGCCATTTTTTAAAAGTGTTTGGGATTTTTGTAAACAGTTTGTTACTCGGTTTTCCCAATATTTTTTAAGTACAGAAGAATAGTTTTTTTTGTCAGAGTTTAAACTTCAAAGGTTACCAATTTATATTTCATGATGTAGCAAAATAAAAACATGGTCCGCTGAATATTTTTTAATTTTTTATTTGGTAAATAAAATAAATGACAAAGTCATCGGAAGCTCACACAACACAAGTGGAGAAGTTAGGTTTCGATCCCCCAATTACAGCATCTAGCTTAATAATCTCGATACTTTACTAGTCTAAACTGACCTTGTTTCGTTCGGTTCTTGGTTTTTCATTTTGAGATCCAAGAAACCGATGCTAACCACACTCCCCATATTACTAACATTATCCCTCCTCACACACACTTATGATTAGGGCCAAAATTAAAGCCCAACATAAAATACTATTTGATCCATCTACTTTCTCTCATCATCATCCTATCTCATCACACATATATTTCATTTCTACTAAAAAAAGAAACCCTAACCGTCAACCACACCTATGACCTAACCCAACGTTCATCATCACCGCTGATATCGTTCATCTATTGGTTAGTTTTATCATGTTTATGCCTTTAATCTTTTGAAAATATATCGTTTTCTATGCCCGTTATCTATGCCTTTGAAATCTTGAGTAAGGTTAGTTATAAAAATTTGTTTGAAAAATAAAGAACATAGAAAGAAGAAAAAAAACAAAATATGAAATACAAAGTTCTATGGAATATATACAAATTTTTGAGAATATGATTTTTTTTTTTAATTGTATCTTCAAATAAACTGATCAACCGAACCGATCCAAACCGAACAAAACCAATTAGTTGGGTTCAGTTCCTTTTTTGACTGAAAATCGATCCAAACTGAACCGTTACACCCCTATTTGGGCTAGAAAAAGAAAACAGTTTTGGGCCTGGTAACATAAAATTTATTTACGTTAAATTCACTAGAAAACAATTTAATAAATAATACACATCTTAAAAAAAAACTAATACACTTTGATTTATGAATTAGATGGATATTCATCCTATAATAATGGATGGATTGGATAGACATTATACTTAATGAATGAATTGGATGATTTTTATCAACAAAGATTTTAATGGACTAATAGATTGTTTTGATCCATCTATTAAGATTCAAATTCATATTCATTCACCCTAAAAAAAAAAAAACATATTCATTCGATCCAACAATTTTACCATTCATAGTTGAACTAAGGGTGTCAATGTACTATAACCATGTGATGTCAATGTTAGCTTTGTTATTTGAACATCTATTTACATGACAACATTTGTGACAACCAAAATTTTACAAAGAAAATGAAGGATTGACACAAAAATCAAAGCAATGAAGAGAGAAAGTAAAAACATAATATAAATATGAAAAAAAAAGTTATCACAAAAGTTATCAAAAAAAAGATTGTTCAAATATCATTTCTGTTTGTAATATTCTAAAAAATATCTCATTTTACATAATGGAATTTGATTAGATGGTTGTGTACAGCTTTCTTACACCTTCCACGTGAGACAATTTTGCAATTTGTGAATGGTTTTCTTGAAAAATCGATTGCCATGAATGCCAACATTCTACTCTTTTAACATTAATAGACAAATAATGTTTCTACAAACTCCTACAATAATCCAGTTGTCACTTGTCAGTAGAGAGCAACATTCTCAATCTTTTCTATTTCTTAAATTAAAAGGTTTATACAATTAAAAGTAACATTTGTTTAATTTAAACATATAATACCATGGTTATATGTCACGCTGTTTGCAACTATAGAGTATATGTGCACGCACTCTATCTTAGTGTTGGGCTGCCTTATAAATAGTGGGGAAAATCAATGCTTAGATACAATGCTAATAACAATACCAACAGAAACAGTGAGTGAAAAAAAAAGAAGTTTATAATGAAGCTTTTCATTTTGATCCTTTTCTTTGCGTCTCTCCTAATTAGCTCGTCCAGCAGTGAGTTTCTTCTCCTCTATTGCATATTATTCTTCTTCTTTTTAGGCGTTCGGAGATTACCATTTTTTTAGTACATACAGTTAAAAAAAAAAGGTTCATGACTATAAATCTCCATTCATGCAAAAATATATCTATTTATTTTGTTTAACTTAAAATATAGAGCACTTGTTAAATTGTTTAAAATGATTCTTTATCATCAATATATTGAATATTATTTTTTTAAAACGCATATATTAAATCTACACCCTCCGGGCTCCGGTCAATATTATAAAAAAAAAATCTACATTTTAGAGTACATGCATTATTTAACGAATAAACCTAAAATGTTGATTTTTGTTTATAATAGTGATCGGATCCGTGTATTATCTTTCTACTATTGCAAATTGGTGAATACGTATAATATTAGTAATTTTGTTTGTTTTTCCTCTAAAGGTGTGACAGTAGCAGAGGAGCCCATTGAAGCATGTGACCCAAACAAGCCTGGAATTGTCCGCATTTGGTTTTGCAAACATAGGGAGTGCCATAGAAAATGTTTTGCTAAATATGGTGCAGTTGGGATTAAAAATCCTCATTGTGATGGCAGGGACACTTGTGTCTGTTGCAATGATAATTACTAATAGATGGATTAATTGCATCTCATGAATTGAGAAATTTCCTTTGAATAAAACACAGTTTAATCCACTAATTATTTTTTTTGTACAAGTTTTTTTTTTTACAATTTTTAATTTTTTTGTACAAGTTTAGTCCACTACGTTATTGCGTCTTTATGTGGCAAAAACGCCCATCATTTGATAGTTACTTTGGTTAGTTCACATATGTTTGATTTTATACCAATAATCATTAGACAACCAACAAATAGGGTGGGAAATTGTCTCGTAAGCTAATTTCAAATGACAAAATACCGCATGAATATTTGATGTGTTGTGATGCAGGTTGGAACCAATAATTTCTTATTTCTATGTACATGGTACATGTGAGTTTTGTTCTAAACTCTTAAAAAGAATAAGAGAGTGGGGAAATTGTTTTAAATCAAAGATTAAATAAATTTTTGGTTTCTATAAATACGACACTATTGTTTTTAGTCTCTAAAATTTTTCTTGAAATGGTAAATATTTTCTATCAGCAAATTTGATCCTCATTAATGAAATTAAGCAAATATCTGAAGTATTTAGGCAATATGTCACAGAAGCAACTCGAACAGGAGCATTTTAGGGATGCATCACCACTATAATCATATTCAGTACCCATACGCTTTATAGCTTCTTAATACTTTTTTGCATAGCCTTGTTTTCCATGGTGAGCATTTTAGGGCATGAAGGGAAAAAATTATAAAACAACTCATAGTCATCTGATTCGCAATTCTATTCAGTATGTGGTCGGTTTTCTCGAATATAAAGTGTTTTTTTTTTGTTTTTTCGTCGAGTGTGGTATTATATTGTTTGTCGTCTTGTGCGATGTTGTTTGATTTCACGTCTTGTTTCAGTGTTTGTTTGATACCTATTGAAATATCAGCTTCAGTCAATTACAAAATCAATCAATGATTTGGACGACAATGTTGCATATCGAAAGCATGGGTGTTCCAGACACATGGATTTTGTCATGTTATTTGTAGGCATTTTGTTGTTGTATGCTATTAACTTAGGTGTTGAGTTTTTTTCCCCGTATATTCACTCGTTTTTAGCGATGTTGAACATGTGGTTGTATTTGATGTACTCTATCAATTTGAATGAATGAATATCGTTTTGTTTTTATAAAAAAAAACGTATAAATAATGAAGTATATTTTTTTTCTTATGATATGTTCTTTTCAAAAACATAAAAGTAGACAAATAGCTCCTTAATTCAGAAAAAATAGGCTTTGTTGCATGTTTGATCCCTCATGTCACTACTACAAAATATACATTTAACATCAAGGAGGTTTTAGTTTTCACATCAGCACGGAAAATAACTGAAGGGAAAGATACACACTGTGAGTTTTTACATCAGTTGACATAAACACATGAGGGGAATTCCTAATAGCATATAGCATTTACATCAGTGGATAACTGAAATGAGGGGAAAAACACATGGTGGCATTTTCGCAATTTGTGTGAAAGCTTTGTCTAACTTTTTTCACATCAGTGGTGAGAACTGATGTTATCCCTTTCTCTTTACCTTATCCCTTTCTCTAACGTAAAACGCATCCAAAGAACAATGTTATCCATTCCTCTCACCGTCCAAAGCCACTCTCAATCGTAAACCTCTCACCACCGTCCAAAATTCACTCTCACCGTCCAAAGCCAAACTCTACCAATCGTTCTTGTGCGTCATTCATTCATTCACCAACCAAGCGTTGTCTCTCTCTCTCTCTCAATCGGAACCTCCCACTGTCATCATCGAAGCTCACTCTCTCTCTCTCTCTCAATCGGAATCTCTCAACGTCCAAGCTCTCCCTCTCTCTCAATCGGAAGCTCTCTCTCCGGTGAGTTCTCTCTCTCTCTCTCTCTCTCTTTGACTTTTCAATCGGAAACCCTAACCCCTTTGTTGTTAAAAAAAATCGCGAAACCCCTTTTCAATCAGTGGAACACATCACTTGGAACCCTAACCCCTAATCCCTTCTTTCGATTGTTCAATACTTAGAAAACCAGTGTTGTTGCTCTTACACAAACTAAGTTTGAAGATGTTCACTGCTTTTTAGTTTTGAAATGTTAGAGTAATTTGGAAAACTGCAATGTTATGATTATTTGCCGATTTGTTGAATATTAGTATTGCTAATTATTGTCTATATCATATTTTGTTGCATTGATGTGTAATCTTTAAATTTTTTGACAGACATTAACTTGTAAGCTTGTCTCTGTATCAGGTGCTAATCATTGTGTTGTTCTAATTGACGAGTTTTGTTGTAATTAAAAATGGTTAACATAATGGGTTATTATTAGTTATATATGTTGATAACAGATGATAGAATGTTGGAACAAAATGTGTTTAACATACATTACCCTTTAGAGTTTTGATGATAACAAGGTATTAAAAATTGTCAATTGGATATGCTAATATTTATTCAAGTGTACAGGACCGTAGACAAAAATTTTGATATCTTATAAGGTTTTAAAGGAACAAAAGAGACCAAAGGAATCAACAACAATAAAGCTTGAAGCATCTGAAGAGAAGTGCTCCTGAAGTGATGACGTCATCAGAAGCAAGTTCATCAGAAGCATCTCATCAGAAGCAATATCACCAGAAGCTGAAGTTCATCAGAAGATGAGAGACTTAAAGCTTCAAAGGTTGTTCAATGGATTTAATCTCGTCCAGCATTGCAGAAGACTGAAAGAGTGAAGCAACGGCCGATTTGAAAGAATTTGAAAGCATTGGATGCTTGTTCTCTCAAGAGCGTTGACAAAGGACAATTGTACGAACTGTACAACCACTACCTCCACTACTCTGTTTGTGTCTCTGCATCAAGACAAGAATAACAGCTATGCATGCAGCAATGTTCCTACAGACTAGGAATGCATTTAAAATTGATCATTCATAGGACTATAACCATATCAGGCAAAAGATCATTGGTGATTTTGATCAAGCTTCAAACGACTCTTTTTAATGTGCTGGCAATTTCCAACGTATCTTTCACAGCTCTATATAAAGGAGTGAAGACTTGCTGGTTGGATATGCAGAAACACACAAAAACAAGACTCATACAACAATTCACAAGTGCCAAACTCTGTTGATATTGTTCTGCATCTAAAGCACTTAGAATTTCTTATCAAAGTTCATATCTTAGAAATTCTAAAGTCTTAAGAGTCTGTATCTGATTTGTATTGTGAACACCACTGATTGTATATCAAGTGTTCAAACTCAAACAAACTTCTTTGTAATTCTATTTGAATAGAAGTCTCTTGCAGTTGTGCTTGAGCATTGGAAGTCTCTTTACTGTGTTCAGGAACATAGGAAATCTCTTGCAGTTGTGCTTGAGTAATTTGAAGTCTCTTGCTAGTTGTAGCATTGAGCAGTTGTAATCAGATATTACTTTCTTAGTGAACTCTCCTTGGAAGTGCAAGGGGAACATGACTACTTCCGGTTTGTGGAAGGAACCTGTATAATTGTTTTGTGTCTTTCTTCTCTCTCTCTCTGTTTTATCCGCTGCATTTAGATTCTGATTATCACTTCAGAAGCTGAACTCTATCTGCTTCTGATCAGTGACTTCAGTAGGAGAAAACGAAGAAAAAGTAAACACAATTCAACCCCCTTCTTGTGTTTTTCTCACCTTCATAGAACACCGATAAAAAAATGTCTAATTGAAGAGTCATGTTGGGAAAAGATGTGTTTTATGATAAAATATTGAAGGTATAGAGTGGAATAGCATTAAATAAAATGCACCGAGATTGGTCAGATTTAAAAAAATGGGTGTTGTCTCATTCCATTTTACTCTGTTTCATGCTATACTGATTGATTTGGGATTACACTATTGTTTTCCCTGGCATAGGAAAATAATATTGATATATTTGTCTTTGATGCTGTTGATTTCAACAGCCTTGATCCCTGATATGATTTTCAATGTTATAATGTTTTATATTGCCTAGTAACAGAGTTCAGTGTTAAGTGGGGTAAGATTGACAATAAATTGTCACAAGATTGTACCGTATGCTACAAATTACAAAGTTAGGGTTTATTATGTTGTCAATTCAGTGGATTTGTAGGTATTATTACAATCTATAGAAACAATTCTTTTCATTCTTTTCTATTTTAGGTATTATTACAATCTATAGAAACAATTCATAGCTGAAGTAACAAACAGGGTTGAAAATTAAATACTAATTACATACAATCTATGGTTATTACTATTAGATATATTGATTGATACAATAAAATCTGCCGCATGTATGAGACAAAGGAATTAAATAGTGAAATTATGGCTATATGATTAGTTGACAACTATACATGTATATTTTACCTCAAAAAAAAAACTTCATATTTTTAAGTCTTACAAAACTAATACAAGGATAAAGCACATGCAGAAGACTCCTGAAAACATCATAAAGAGTGATACAGAATAATCTATAGTATAGCCATTTCATTATTTAAGAAAATCTAGGTAGTTCTTGCTCCTACTCTCTTTTATTTTATAAAAATTTCCTTATCTTCTACCCCTCACATAGATTATGAACCTAAAGATTCTCTTATTCATCAAACTAATAATGATAATGACCTGCTTTATATCATTTTGTAATCTTATTTACAACGGTATGATCTTCCAATGAGGTGAAAGGGTAGGTTTCTTTTAGGGTAGGGAAGACTGTGATTTCATGAAAGTATTGTATATAAAAAGTTACTTTTAAAATTTATTTTTTAAAATGATAATGTTAATAAAATTATTCTATATCCTATATGGTGCGACACATCCATTTGCCTCTAATTGAAGCTACGTTAAGTTTTTGTGGAGAAACCAATTGATTTTTGGATAACAAAGTCTTTAATGTTTTTCATGATTTTGCACTCATTTTATGTACTTATATGTACTACTTCACTTTATTTCCACTCATTTTATGATTCACTAATCAAATTGTACTACGCTGATGATACATGAACTACAAGTGTCATGTGACAGGACCAGAGTTAAATTTTCTTCCCTTCAATGTCTTGAATCTTGATGCAATTTGGACAACAACATTGTGATAATGTGATTGCAATTATCTATGATATTGTTTAGAGATTAAGACATATGTGTTTCAATTGTCAATATTGTTTACAGTCCTCCTTTAGGTTTAGTAATGTAGTTATTGTTGCACCTTTACTTTGGAAAGATGAAATTTTGTTCACCACAAAAAAAAAATCAAAAAGAGTAGTGACGGAAGTGAATGCAAGATTATTCTTTGTATTTTTTTAATTTATTTTTGCAATTTCTTAATTCCCTTAACTTCTATGGAATCATGCTTGTAGTTCTTGTGTGAATGTGAAGATTATTTGTCATAGTTCCTTTGTTTTTCTTGTACAATTTTCTAATTCCCTTTATCTTCTATTATGTTTATGGAATCCAAGTAGCATAAAGGGTATAATGTTGCTTTGGTAGTTGTTTTAGCAGCAAAAGCATGTTGCTTGTTTGGCTGTTTGGTTCCTTGCATTCTTAGGTGTGTCTTACACCTAGTTCAGCTTAATAAATTTGCATGTCATCTAAGAGATTTCTAGCTAGTAGTAATCTCGTACCTCCGTGTAAGTAGTTACGTAGCTTAAGCACCAAGTTTTTTACTTGGTCAAACTCCAAGTCTTCTAAGTTCTAATAGTTATATAGGCATCACAATTCTTTGATTTATTGTGTGTTAATTTTCAGTGCCTCATTATGGATTGTAGTTGGATGAGAGCTAATCGATTAAGTAAAGAGTTTGATAATGGAGTGAATGAATTTCTATAGTTTGCTGAACAAAATCTTCCAAACAATGATGGATTTTTCCCGTGTCCTTGTGTTTCTTGTGCGATCCGGGAGCCAAACATTACTACGGAAGAAATAAGGGGCATCTAGTTTGGAACAAGATTTGTCAAACTTATACACAATGGATATGGCACGGTGAAGCAATACTGCCAAGTGACGTTCTCTCTTTGATAGCTTAAACCTTAATGATTGTTCTTCTTCGTGTGCAGAGGACACTGGCAGTTAATAATTATTTGTCCCAAGGACAATATTTTAGTTGTCCTTTGTTCATTGCACCGAGATCTTAATGAAGCAATGATTAAGATTGTTTCAAAGTAAGTGTATATTTCACGTTGTATTTGATATATTACTTCCTACAACACTAAAATGTATAACTTTGATGATTTTTTTAATTTGGTTGACACAGAGCTTTAGAGGTTAATCAACTTGCTCAGGGCAATAGAAAGAAGGCTAAATGGGTTCGTCCCAAAGTAAATATGGTGTAGATTCTTTCACTTTTTTACGTTAATAAATGAAATTTTCTTTTTATTTTATATGATCTAATCACTATATAAAAACGGTCATTCATTTGTAGCCAAGAAAGCAACCTAATGGCAATGATTGTGGATACTATGTGATGAAGAATATGCTAGATATCATCTCTTCTAATATTACTATGTCTTGGATAAAGGTATTTTAATTTTATGATAACATGTTTATACTATATGTATTGCCAAATATAAACATGTCCTTATTAATATTAATTACTTATATTAACCTACACATTGTAGGTATTCAATGATCCAACGACATTAACTGAACATGACTTATATGATTTGGGAAACCAATGGGCAACTTGTTTTCTTGACTTGTATAAAGCTTAGGATTTACATGGTATGTTTCAAAGCCAATCTCATAATTTGACATTTGTAGATAGAGTAGAATTTTGAACAGACTTGTAGTTGTCCTAATGCGTGGTGGTTTTGGTGTGTGAAGTGCGTTTCTGCAGTTGAGATAACTTTTTCAATTGATTTTGGTTTTTGCAGCTGAAAATTAACTATGATGTGGCTGAGATGAGATATTGTCGGTGCTTATGACTGAGATGAGATGAGATGCTTTTTGTAACTGAAGCTTAGCATATTTACAATGATGATTCTGGTATGGATTTTTTTTTGTTTGAAATTTCTACCTAAAGTTGTTTTATTGGAATATTCTTAGCTATATTGTATTCATATGCCTCTTTTATAGATTGGAATATTGACGTGGAAAATTGAGGATTGATTATGTAATATCCAATTAGATAATATAACTTCTTTTTTGGCATTAAAATTATCCATAATGTGTTTTCATTTTATTAATATAAAAGAAAAGAGCAAGAGTGAAGCTTATTTGATAAGCCATTTAAAAAAAAATAGACAAAAAAAAATTATTTCACTTCAGTTGTTTTGAAAACTGATGTGAAATATACATATTTAACTTCAGTGTTAAATTCCAAAGTGCCTTTATTACAACAGTGGAAGCGGGCCTGATGTAGAGATTCAAGATTTCACATCAGTCGCAACTTGATGTGAAAGGATGTGGACTTACCACATCATATCACCTTACATCGGTTGCAAACTGATGTGAAAAATCATTTTCAACTGATGTAAAAAATCATTTTTGTAGTAGTGTGTTTATTTTAGGATTCAAGTTGATCCCTTATGTTTTAAAAGTTTCAAGTTGGTTCATTACGTAATTTACGTTTTAAGGGTTTCAAGTTGGTCCATAACGTTACCCACGTTGGAATTAGTCTCTTCCGCGACATGATATTGAGTTTAATAAAGCAAAAAAATAAAAATAAAAAAGTTTAAAACTGATTTTTTAAATAAATTAAATTTCATCACTCATAATGTCAACCCAAATCTTTAAACGATCAAGTGACGGAAGAGACTAACTTATTTCAATGAGTTACATTTTGAACCAACTTAAAACTTTTAAAACATAAGGGAGCAATTTAAAACTTTTAAAATACAAGGGAGTAAATTGAAACATAAAATAAACATAAGGGATCAAACATGCAATCAAGCCTAAAAAAATTATTAATTTATTGATTTAAAAAAAAAGAGTTAGCAAATCAGTTAAACTTATCAATGTACCATAGAAGCTATCATGATGAACAATACTTGTTTGGTCACAACCAAAAACTTAATAGGTTTAGGCACACTCACAAATAGAAATAGAAAAAATCAATTTATTGTTATCATATTATTAATAATATTGGTTAATGTGTATTTTTGTGTATACCTAAATGAGTTTGGATTTATTGCTGTAATTATATAAGAATTATCCCATGATTAAATTATTGTACATTTGTAAACAGATTTCTTACATCTTTGGTGTGGATAAATTTGTATTTTCTTGAATGGTTTCCTAGAAAAATTGATTGCCTTGAATACCACCATTCTACCTTTTTATAAGAATAATAATCAAATAAATATTCTAGCAAAAAATAAATAAAAAATAATAATATTTCTATAAAACTACTAGGTAACTTCTTCAATAATCCGGTTGTCATGCACACATATATTTCTAGAGAGAAATATACTCACTTCTTTCTATAGGTTTATCTCATTGTGAAGTAAACATTCCATTAACTAATTATTTCCTTTAAACGTTATTGAAAATTATACCGTTAATCTTAGTTTATGTCACGTTGATGTTTGTATTATATTGTTGTGCTTGCTTATAAAGAGTCAGGGAACTCAAGGTATTTAGATACAACGCTAAAAGCAATACCAAAAAAAATCTCTGAGTGAAAAAAACAATTGAATTTATAATGAAGCTTTCTCTTTTGATCCTTTTCTTTGTGTCTCTCCTAATTAGCTCATCAAGCAGTGAGTTTCTTTGTTTCTCTCCTAATTTATTATTCTTCTTTTTTCATACTTAAAACATGCATTTTAATGTAAGTCTTAATATATTTTGATGTAAATCATAGATCATTTTAAAAAATGCTTCATGAATATAAAATCTCCATTCATGCAAAAATATAAAGCACTTACTGTTAAATTGTTTAAAGTGATTCCTAATCACACATATATTGAATCATTTATGATTGTTTGTTTTTTGTTATTCCTCTAAAGGTGTGATAGCACCAGCGAAGCCCCCCGTTGAAGCACTATCATGCGACCCAAACAAGCCTGGAATTATCCGCATTTGGTTTTGCAAACATAGGGAGTGTCATAGAAAATGTTTTGCTAAATATGGCTCAGCTGGAATTAAAAATCCTCATTGTGAAGGCAGAGACACTTGTGTCTGTTGCTTTAATAATTAGATGGATTTATTGTATCTTTGTATTGAGAAATTCTTTGAATAATACACGGTTTAATCTACTATCATTTTTGCCCGTTTATGTTACAAATATTAAGAAAATTGTCTGATTTGAGCTTATATATTTTTATTTTTATTTTTAAAAAAAAACACAGAATTATACTTATAAAAACAAGTTTAATTCAAAATTTAAATGCATATAAAAATAATTATAAGAGTGTTCACCTAAACATTTATTGCATTTAGAATTTTACATATTCATGCAATTGTAAGAGGAGTGGCCAGTTAATTAAGATCGGACTTTCCGGTAAAAAGCAAATTTTAATTTTACTTTATAACTCAAAATACCGAAGGGCATGGATTCTCTCCTGTGAAGTTTTCACTGGAGCAGGTCTAGTGCACATCCACACCATTAATTTATTTTTAATTGTTAAAACTGCATTGATTGCAAGGAAAACATGGGGTTGAGATTTCACAAGACAAAAACTGCACGGGAGAAGATCCTCTCCCAAGTTAAACATAATTAGCTTTTTGATCGAATATCCGACCTAGAGAATCCACACAAAAGTGTGATCAACCCTAAATGGTAATAAAGGCATACAAATCCACACGTGTGAATTTGACTTTTGTCAACCCTAAGTAACGAACATCCATCACCCAAAAAAATTGCGTACACGCTCAGAATCATATTGCAAACAAAGATGATGGTTGAACATTTTCTAGCACCGACCTAAGCTCTAAACTATCTCAACTCCTCTCACTTCTAGTACACTGAACCGAAATCGACGATTTTGTCTCCGTGGACGTTAAAACAGACTCGCTGGAGCAAGACCGCAGTCTCAGAGAAAAACCACAGCAGACATAATTGTTCTAGTGCAAGCCTTATAGCAAAACAACCACCAAACACAAACATTAATCTGATATCAACATCGATTTCTCGAGCACAAACACAAAGTTGTTTCAATTGATTGGGTTATTTTTAATCTTTGTTTCCATTTTTGCATGTGTTTATTTAATCTGATTTCCATCTTTGTTTTGTTTCAAAAATGAGTGAATGATGATACTGGTGCATTCTTATTAGGGATTGATATTTTGTTTCTAGGGTTTTCGATTAGGGGTTAATGTTTAAGCCATTTGAATTTTGGATTTTTAGGTTGTGCCATGGAGTTTTCGATTTTAATGCTTCTTTTGTTGAATGAATCATTGATGTTTTATGTAAACACACACAGGTTGATTAAATTTTGGTTGGGAAATTTTACTCTATTAATTTAGCATATTGGTATTGATGTCACCCTGATTTGTGATATCACTCAGCTTAACTTCTTTTTTTTATTGATTTATGAGATTCAAGTTGAAATGTTTGAGTTTTGAGTTGAAGAATATGAAGATTTATGTATTCATTAATCACAACCCCCCATCACTTACATGACATCCATTTATGTCCACTTCAACAAAACAAAAATATAACCGAGCGACCAAACCAAAAAGGTTTTTTCTAGATTACCTTTGAAAAATGATGGGTAATTTACCCACCAACCAATGAAAATGTGCAATTTATTGGTGGGGTCAAGATAGTTCATGAATATCACTTAAAAAGGTGAATGCTCATTGGTTGAGGTAAATTACCCACCATTTTTCATGGGTACTCTAGTTGTCACCAATATGGTTTGATATTACAAGGTCAAATTGAAAAGGTTTGATTTTAGAAGGATTAAAATTCATGTGACATTTATTCACAGGGACCATTTGTGTTGCATAATTAAACTTTATATTATCATTATAATTAGGACGAAACATAAGGAACCATTCGAGCGAAATATGGTTTACTCCCTATAAAAAAATATTGATTCCCCCTTGTCATTTTAAGATCCTTTGATTTTGGACCTTCATGCATTTGACTGTGAAAAAATGTTGAGGTTGCACGCTGATTTTGGACACAGATACACTGAAGATGAACTATGTGATGGAAGTACGCTCACTAAAAGCCAAGCCAGAGCATCTCATATGCATTTGGGTAAAACAAGATTCACTAGGCGAGCATCGTTGCATCCTTTATTTGCAGAAACTCTATAAATAGATGTGTGATCAGAAAATTTAGTTTATCATATGTCCCCTGCCTATTCTGACGGTAGTTAGTAAGAATATGACCATGAGCCACTAACCAGATAAAAGTTTGAATACGATGAAGGCCCCTCCATCTCCAAAGAACTTCCCAATCCCCATCCACAATCGATTGGTTTTGAAGAAGCAAGTTGTATGCACTCTTAACTGAGAATTGCTGAGTGCCAGTGTCTCCCCACCCAATGTTGTCAGGACCATCAACCTCAATAGGCGCATGAAACGCAATCACTTTATTCACAATGTTTTCAAGAATATTGTCAAACAAGAATTCAGTATCCTAATTTCTAGAGTCATTTGTCACATTCTTAACATTAAAAGTGATATCAATAGACGGTTGAGTACCTACTGCAATGAGAAAAATGTTCTTGGACCTCATTTATCCAACCAAAAATTGGTACGGAGACCATCCCTAATTTTTTACCCTATTTCTTTGAAACTCCCCCCAACTCCCAACAAGAACTTTCGACAAAGAAAAGTCGTAGAGTTGAAATTAAATGGATATACTTAAATCGTTATTCATAACGTACATAGTTTGGAGCACTCTGCACCAGATATCGTTTAGCTTATAATTGAAATTCCAAAGCATCTTAATTAAAAAGAATTCATTCATAAGGTGGGGGTGAATACAACCTTTTTTTTATAGAGAAAGGGGTGAATATAAACTAGTCAAACAAACAACATTCCATCCAAATTGATTAGATAAAATCAAATAAATATCTCCCATTTATTGCATTTAACGTATGCATTCATGTTCCATATCTGCCCTTGATTTCATTTGTTTTAAATCAACCGTTATAGCAAATCATACGACCAAATATTTACTCAACATTATTTCCTTCTATTGCCTCTTTTACTATAATTGTATGTACTCTACTATTGTAAAAATCAACTCAATACAGTATCATTTTTATTATCCTTTATAAGCAATACCAACAGGAGTAGTGAGTTAAGAAAATCGTTCATAATGAAGCTTTCTCTTTTGATCATTTTCTTTGTGTCTCTCCTAATTAGTTCATCAAGCAGTGAGTTTCTTCTCTTCTATTGCATATATTATTCACACATGTATTGATTAATTAAATCCTAATCACATATTTAATTTATTTTCTACCTATTTCAAATTTGTTGTATGACTATAATATTTACGATTGTTCTTTGTTTTTTGTCCTATGAAGGTGTGACAACAGCAGAGGAACCCATATGCGACCCAAACAATGCTCGATTTATCCGCATTTTGTATTGTGAAAATAGTGATTGCCTAAGTAAATGTTTAGAAAAGTATGGCACAGCTGGAACTAAAAATCCTAATTGTAATGGAAGAGACACTTGTGTTTGTTGCAATGATAAATAGATGGATTCATTGTATCTCGTGTATTAAGAATTTTTTTGAATAATAAATCGTTTAATCTACTATGCTTTTTTGCCCGTTTATGTAGCAAATATATTAAGTAAATTATTTGATTTGAGCTTATATGTTAAAATAAAAATTATTTGATATTTAAAAAAAATGTGGGTACCAATGCTCATAGAATTAGATTTCTTGCATTTGTCATCGTTAGCACAGCTCAGTTGGTATGGACAATGCATAAAATATGAAAGGTCTGGGGTTCGAATTCAGCCACCACCAAAAAAATGATTCCTTGCATTTAAAATATTATAAGAGAATATTCACCTAAGGCTAAAAGTACAACTAGTTTCCTTGCATTTAAAATATTCTGCATTCATGTAATCAAACAATCAATGACCGTTCAATTAACATTTGATTGTCTAATAAAATGCAAATTGATTTTTACTTTAAATTCAAAATACTGAACTAAAACATCCTATCTTAATCAAATAGCCACCAATGTTCCAAGTCCAACCATGTCAATACGGCGTATCGCACATAATCCGGATAAACAAAACACATTCAATAGACTAATGCTTCATCTTTCTTTTTTTAAATCGGGTATCCTCCGCGCGCAACTGCGGAGACTAATCCTTCGAACATTGTGGAACCTAAAGGAGCGGCAAGTTCTCCCTAAAAATTTTAACAATGTTGCATGCCCAAGACTGGATTCGAACCCAGAACCTTAGTTAAGTTAGAAGAGACAAGTGTCAATTGGTACGAAGATCATGTCAAATAAGTTGTTAACATTTGAAAAATAAAACCCAAATACAATCCTATTCACAAAAAAAAAAAAAACACAAGCACAAACTTTATCTCCCTTAGTTAATTTAACCATCTAATATGTACATCTAGCAAACTGTATTTTCATTAACTATTTATTAAAGGGATTGGGTGTTTAATTGGAGACGTAGCCTTTTTGTGTGGGAGGAGGAGGTTCTTATAAGTCTTAAAGAGGACTTAGAAGATATGACATGGTCAACAAGGGAGGATGAGTGGTGGTGGAACCTTGAAGAGTCGGGGTTTTTTCCGGTTAAGTCGGCATATGAGAGAGTGTTGGATGTGGTTGTTACGGAGGAATTGTTGGGGGTTGAGGAAAAAAGAGTGTTTCGAAATCTTTGGAAGAGTCCGGCACCATCAAAAGTTTTGGCGTTAGCTTGGAAGGTGTTGCTTAACCGAGTTCCAACAAAGGTTAATCTAGCCGTGAGAAATGTTATTAATCCGGAAGAGTCAACGTTGCATGTCATGTGTAATGGGGCGGAAGAGTCGTCGATCCATCTCTTTTTGCATTGTGATGTGGCCGTTTTGGTGTGGTCCAAATTGATGTTGTGGTTGAATTGTCACTTCTTAACTCCTCCGAATCTTTTTGTCCATTGGGAGTGTTGGAGTAGGAGGTGTGGGAATAAAAATAGGTTTAGAGGGCGGTGGTTGATTTGGAACACCACAATATGGGTTTTGCGGAAAGCTAGGAATGACAAAATCTTTAAAGACATTAACTATGAGGTGGATGATATAGTGGAGGAAATAAAGGTCCTATCGTGACGGTGGATGTTGCATCGTATGAATATTCCGGCTTGTTTATATTATGAGTGGTGTTGGGATCCAATCTATTGTCTTGGAAGGGTAAGGATGCAAGTTTAGTGTCTGGTGTGTTTGGTTAGGTAATGGTTTTGGCTGCTGCTAGGTTGGCTCCTGTGTTTCCTTGCAGGTTCTGCTTTGTGGAGTTGGGATCTTTGGCAAGAGCGCATTTTGGTAGGTTGCTGGTGTGTGGCTTCCGTAACTGTCAGTTTTGGTTAAGGGGCGCTGCTGTGTTGTATTGCTGATGGTTTTTTTTCGGGCAAGTTGGTTCTACTTTGGCGTCCAGGTTTTTTAAGGTTTTGGAGATCCTTAGGTGGTGAGGCTGAGGTATGCATGCAGCCTTTAAGCATGTATATTTCAGCATCATTATTTGGAGTGTTGGTAGGGGTGTTTTTAGGCCTACGGTTTTCCGTCTATATGCGGTGCTGTTTTGTTTTGTATTGTTCTTTTCTTTGCCCGCGGTTTAGTGCTTCATGCATCTTACCGACGTGAATAAATTTTGCCATTTCAAAAAAAAAAATTAACTATATATTAATATCATGGGTAAAGATTGAAGGATACATCATTTTCTTTCCAATTGTCAGAGATCACAACCATAGACCTAAATACACAGTGCTACTTCTAGAATTAAAGATTTTTGTATAACATCTTCCTTCTACTAGTAATTATCAATATGAACTAAACACAAATCTAATCAGTCAAATTACAGAACCATATCAACATGTTGTCAAGATCAGCTAGTACCATGCTGGAAAACGCAATCAATGTTGGATCAAACTTCATCTTTTATGTATGTATGATACCAAAAGTCTTAGTTGACTATTTAAAAACATAAATTACATCTTCAATTCATCAATATAACATCTAAATTACATCATTATGACTTTTATGATATTTAATTCATCAAAATTACATTAACTTTTTAAGTTTCTTAGTATTTAATTGTGACATATTTGTTGTCAATGGGTTTAATTCTGGTGTTGAGTGGTGAAATATTATTTATGATGAAATACTGTGGTGTTAAGGAAGACATAAAAACTGAAAGTTTTTCTTTTTTATGAAAATGACAATTGTTAAACTTTTGAGGAATTGTCTACTCAATTTCCAATCCTACTTACTATATTTGAGTCTTTAACAAGTGTCACAGGAACACTTGTTATCATAACCTTTCTTATAGTTTATCATTTAATGATCATGTGTATAGATTTGTAGCACAAGTGAACTCATGTGAGAATAGTTAACATGAATTTGTCATCTTTACCTTGATTCCAACCCGACCTAATTTCACAAATTAAGTATATGTAGTTATTGTTGTTATAATACCATAAATTGTCATAAATTGTATCAAGTTTAGCCATACTTGTTGAATTAGTCATAGAAACCTTTGTACAAAAAAAGGAAATGCATAGAAAACTTGGGAGAGAACAAAAGTAAATAAAAACCAGTGTATCCTTTACCTCCTAACTTTATGAACATTGCCTTTCCATAGAACAATTTGAATATAGATTTAGGTATGCTATCAGAGAGGGAAGATTGTACATCAAAACTGTTTAATATTTTAAAACATCTTCATTTATTTAGACCCATCTATTATCTATATGCGATAATGGAGATCCGTATGTTGATACGATCATGTCTATAACTTTTGTGAATAAATTAGGAAATTGAAGCTTTGCAAATAGAGTAACAGGAACACAAGCCAAAAAAGCAATAGGATATGGAGCCCATACAAGTCTCTTCTCTAGCAACATCGACAGAGCTGCACCAAATGCTATCATTGTAGTCCCCACAGCAAAGAACAAAGAAGCCATGCCTAATACTACTCTCCTTGGTAATGCCACGACAAAATCTTCTTTGGCGTAGCGTCCATGTATGATAGATAAAAACATCAGAAGAGAAGCCATTGAGGAAAACAAGGCTAGTGCATCTGACACAATAAATAACATGAATGTCTTATCTAACAAGAATATTGGTATTCCTTTGTCCTGGTTGTTACCTCCAGGTACAGTTATCGCGGCTGCAAAGGTGATTGTCGCAATAAGAGTTGCCACTAACATACAAGAGTTTGATGTATCCTTCATCCAGTTCTTCCCTTCTTCAAGCAATGTCTTGTGCTCTTCCTTGAAAACTTGCCAAGCTGTTTTACCATTGTTGTTCTTAACGTCTTTATGGAGAGGGTGGTCCAATTTCTCTACTTCCTGTTGGTGATGTATGTATCTATGCTATCAATAACTTTATACAATTTAGACAAAACTACATGAGGATTCCTTTAACCTAATTAAAAACATCATCAATGTTGGATCAAACTTCACCTTTCATGAATGTATGTTACCAAAAGCCTTACTTGACCATTTAAAAAGGTAAATTACATATTCAATTCATCAATATAACATCTAAATTACATCACAATGACCTACAATATCAAATCCATCAAGATTAACACGACCTTTTTGAGTTTTTATTTAAGATTGTGATCACATTGTTGCCAATGAGAGTCTAATTGTGCTGTTGAGTGGTGAAATATTATTTATAGTATATCATTTAACGGTCATGTATACAAATTTGTAACACAAGTGAACTAACGATGAAATTTTTCCTACCATGTAAGCAGTTTTTAAAGATAAAGATTAAACTAGCTAAAAAATTACAAAGAATGTGCTTATGAGATTAAATTAAACAAACCTTAAACCAATGTAACTCTCTTTGCATTTGAAATGCAGCACATGCAATTGATTCTGCTTGAGAAGCAACCCTTGCTGCCAGATGTGATGTAGTGTTATTTGATTCATCTAATGCCAACACTAAGAGGTTGCACATTATTGGCATCTTGCGTAGAAGATTAAAAACTTTTTCTTGCCTATTCTTGATAGCAATTTGAACCACATACCCTTCATTTGGAATGTGAGTCCAAACCAAATCAGGAAAAAAGAGAAAACAAGTCTTTAAAATCTCAACTATGCCAGATGATGTTGCATTGAAAATAATATCTGGACTCACAAAAGATTGCCAGAATTGATAGTCGTTCAAGGTTGAAGCTTCTGAGAAAACAAGTTCAACCAATCTCACAGCAGATACATGTCTCAACTTTGTATCTCTAACTAGCTTTAGGCTCGGAACTGCAAATGAAATTGTCTATTTTATATAGAAAAGTTTAAAAAGAAACAAAGGTTAAGAAAGAATGATTCTAGAAAATATCTGGATATGAGCTTTCCTAAAAGAATAACATACCAAGAGTTTGAAGTGCATTCCATAATTTATTCCTAAAATAAGACTGATTGGGTGGAAAATATTCAAGTTCCACAGGAACACCTTATATAGTTTAAGAGATGTTAAATTTTTGTAAAGCAGAAAAGTATTACAATCAAATATTTTGTACCACAAAAGAATTATGCCTAAAAAAAGTACTTACAATAGTAAATGCATCTTTTCCAAGACCGAAGCTTGTGTCCACTTAGAAAGTGTGATGGCAATTTTGACAGAACATTAAGTATAATGCTTCCATTTGAATCAGAAAGAGTGGCCAAGTTAGGGTAGCACTGCAGAAGATGCATGATGATATCTGTTCATGGAAGATTTATAAATAATAAAAACATATGAGCAATAGTGTGTTTATATGCAGGGCCGGCCCAGCAGATTAAGAGGCCTAAAGCAAAAAATTTAATGTGGTCTTTTAAGAAAAAAGAAACAAGTACATTTTGAAACTTTTGAATGCTTTAGCGGTATTAACATATACTTCCCCCGCTCCTTACAATAAGAAACAATTCGCTTTTTAGGTTCATTGAGTAACTGATGTATCTAGCTGAACAATTTAAAAAAAATGAATTTGATAGTATTGAAAAGTACTTCATACAGACAAATTACATTAATTTGGCTTTTTTATGTTAACCCTCCGATTTCTAGGGAAATGAAACCCTGTAATATGGAGTTTGGCCATGAGGTTAGTATAGTCTGACCAAGAATTATTCCACACAGGAATTAAACTCGGGTTCTCCCGATCGATTTATCATGAGGTGGAGCTCATTAACCACTTGAGCTCGATTGTTTGGTTTTAATTTGGCTTTCTAATGCAACTTGATATATAAAATTGTAAAGCTAAGAGCATTAAACTATAAATAGTCACATGCTAGTGTCTATCACACTAGCTATATATTCACAGGTATAACTATGAAGCGACTAAAACTATAAACTGAAGTCATTCTATTTCATGAATCAGGACTGAAAAGATTTGCAGCATTTAAATTACCGTAAAATCCGGCATGAATAAGCAAAGCAACAAGATGACTAGCAGAGGAACCAGAGAATGGTCTGCCAGGTCCATCATCTGTAGTATTCATAAAAAGATATTGAACCATGTGTTTACATCTTGTGGAGGTGACACTATAGATGAGTGGTGTGAATCCTTTACAATCAGTAACTTGTGTAAGAGAAGGATTTTTAGCCACCAATGCTTTTGCAGCCTTTACGCTTTCGCCCATTGCAACATAGTGAAGGCAAGTACAACCCATAAAATCCAATTCTGCAGCCATATTTGCAGGCATATGCTGCACCAATTTCTCAACAAGTTTCCACTGAGCTCCTACAGCTGCAACATGAAGTGCAGTCCTGCCAAGTACTGTAACCTTCGCGGTCAATGCAGTTGGATCGTTATCGATGAATGCCTTTGTAGATTCCCAATCGCCTTTTAGTATTGCTAAGTGAAAGGGTCGGTAGTAACTGTGGTTGAATCCTCTAGCTTTTGGAAGAAGAAAAAAAATAGTGACACTGACAACATGAGTTTGTATGGAAAGAGGAAAAATAATGGCTATTAGACTATACTTTTTTATTTTTGCATCATTAAGCCTAAAAAGTAAAAACACAGTCCAAAACATGATTTTGTTTCTACTAATCCATAGTTGGTTTCTGAAAAAAATGAGAAATAAAGATCATACCAAATTCAGTAACAGCAGCCTTGACATCATCAAAAGGCATCAGTAGTGGACTTGATTCTGTAGATGTCATCAGTAGAGGATAACATGCACAACCAGAGGTGTATGTGAAAATGAGAGGAACTAATTTGAACCGTTGGCTTGAATATAGATAAATATATTGAACCAAAAACCATGATTTAGTATAATTGTCATATAAGATGTAAAGGAATTGTACCCAACAAAAATATGTGGACGAAACAGTTACTACTAGGGATGTCAATGGGTACCCGTGGGTACAGATATTATGATACCCGTCCCTGCCCCGTTTGATAAATATGATACTCGTGCCCGCCCCGTACCTCCGTGGGTACCCACTATGCGGGTACCCGCAGGTATTGAGGTATTCATGAGTACCCATGAATTTTTAATTTTTTTTTTTTGAAGAAGAATTTTTTAATTTATTTATTTTTTGGTACAAGGTCCCAAGCCAATACCTATTTTATTTTTTATTTTTTTAATTTATTATGCACATGTGCTACAACAATTTAGAATTAAAATAGTCATTTTATGTAGTAAATAGCTCAACAAATGACCTCTAAATTATTATTATAAACTCTAAATACGAATATCATTACTTTCATGTTTGCATCCATTAATTAAATATGATAAAATATCAATGCATTTTATCCGTCTGCTAGAGTCCTCACGATCGGAAAGGTACCTGCAAATGATCTGTCCAGTGAGGAATTGATGGAGGCAACAGTGTCGGAAAGTGCTCCAGTACGGTGGCGGCGAGTCTTCACGGTGGGATGAAAGGTGCATGCATGCACGTTGGCTCTCTGACGCTCAAGTCAGTATAGGAAATGAGGAGTGTGTAAAAAGTGTGAGAAAAGTGAATCGTACCTTGAGGGTGAAGAAATGTCACCCTTATATAGGCGTGTGTGAGAATAACTGTCTCAGTGAAGTGTGACGCTCATTAGCAGGTCGTTGGAGGACACGTATACGGTGTTTGCTGTGTGGGAGCGTGCTTAGGTGTGGTGGCGTGCACCAGGATTACGCTGTATGCCCAAGTGACGTGTGTTGATCCGACGAACTCCTTGTCCACATGTCAACGTTGCATTAGCTTTCTAGCCGGTCCAGAACATTTTCTGACAAAGGTTTGAGCTTTCTTCTGAATCGGATTAACTATTGTGTGACTTAACTTGTTATCAATCGAACTATTGTTAGTTATTTTTTGTCAATGGTTTGACCTTACTTGTATATCAGATGAACTATAATGAGACTTAACCTTTGATTAGTTGAAATGTGACTTGTTCCTTTTCTGACAATGGTTTGAAATTTATGCTTGATTGTATGAGCTACAATGAGACTTAAATAAAGATCAGTCAAATTGTGGTTATCACATTAATCGAAAAAGGTTCAACTTCTCTTGAATTGGATGATATATTTTAAAAAATGTTAATAAATATATTTTGTATTTATTGTAATGAAATAATTATTTTTTATTTTTATCATATCTACTTTTTGTTTTAGTATATTTATTCCATTTTATAAATACACATGTCTTTTCTACCATTTTATTGATGAATTGGATGCTAGTATCTTTTAAAAAAAATTGCTAGTATCTTATTTTCTTTCCTTTATCTTTCTTTCATCAATAAAAAAAATGTAAAGAAAGTAATGAGCAAGTTGCCTCCGTTTATATTTATTGGGAAATAAAAGTGAATTATATATTTTTTAGATTAAATTAGGTCTTATAATTTTTCTCAAGAACTAAAACGAGTCTTCGTTTTTTTTTAACTTGTCAAAAAAAATATTTGTTTGGGCTAATAGCATTTAGTCATCAAAATAAAATAAAATAACGTTGAGACTAATATCAATAGATAAAAGAATATAATAATATATAATAATCTAATTAACAAATAAAAATTTAATTGATATTCGAAAAAATAACGTTTTACAAGTTTTTTTTTTGGACCCAAGCTTAAATAAACAACAAGATATGGTTGTAAAAAAATTTGTAGCGTCAAAAATTGTAGAAAAATAAAAAAAGTGAAACAAAAAACAATAAAGAAAAAAAAGAACAAAATTTGTCTAAAAAAAATGGAATGTGGAAATAAAATATCTTCTTAAAGTCCTCGTGAGCTTAGCTCAGTTGATAGGGACAATGCATAAAATATGCAAGGTTCGGGGTTCGAACCCCGACCACCACCAAAAAAATATATATATCTTCTTAAATTTTTTATTGGAAAGATAAAAACACATTAATTGAATATGGGGTAAAGATGCAAATAACAAAAAATTTATGTAAATGATAATATAGGCTTCACACAATTTGATTGGTTGATATCATGAGGGGGTAAATACCTCCAAACCATGAGAGGGTAACGTAGGCCTCACCAAATGCTCTAGTTTTCGATCAAAAAATTGCTTAAATTTTTCATGCTTACCCCTTGCTTTAACCCTACATGCTTAACCTACCACACCTCAACCCTTCAAGAGCTCTAAGGAATCGTTTTAACGTCATAGACTATTTTGATTAACGGAGTACATAATGCGAGACTATTTTATAGTTTCGCTATATTGATGGACTATTATGACTACTCGCTACACATTTAAAAACGAAAATGCCTATTTACACAAAACTAACCATACATCCTTTTTAATCGTAGCTTCACCAAAAACAACAAATTGATTAATCATCATTTCTTGCAGCTTAACTTCATTTAGAATTCTACAAATAAATTCTAACTTAATCATTTACAAGATAATACGATGTTGACAATAAGATATCATTAAATTAATATTTTAAATTTTAATTAATATTTATTAATTTATCGATAACCTACCATTAAGTATTAAATGGATACCAACATGGTGTTGAGATTATTGGTAACATGACTCTCCATCCGGAAAAAAATTGAGTTTGATTCTGTCTTCCATTTAAAAGGTAGTTCAGTCCTGGTGAAAAAATATCAGATGTCCCAAGATCAAAGTCGTAACAAAAATCTTAAGGGATTTGTTGGAAATCAAAGATCCTAATTACTTTGGATTAAAGACGTATTTTTTTGGAGGGTGGATTAAAAAAAGTATTAAATGATTAAACTAATAATAATCAAGCAGAAAAAAAAAATAAGCAATTTTGTTCAATTTATTAACAAGTTTCATCAAATGATGAATTGTTTGGAAGAATCTGAGTTTGATTCCTAGATAAAACAATTCTTGATCATAATATACTTGATGACCAAACTCTTGATTACCAAACTCTTGACTACCAAAACTCACTTCCCCAAAAATTGGAAAGTTAACCAAAAAAACAAATAGATTTGAAAAAATCATGTCACACTAATTGTCATGTGGACTTTCGTTAGACGAATGTCATTGTCGTTGGAAAACAATGACCAAAATTACTAACTGAAAATATGCAGGGATAAAAGATTGAAAGAATTTTTCCGGTTTTTGGTAAACGATAAAAGGAAAATTTTCAAATTAAAAACAAAAGTTATGTATTTACAATGACTAAATATTTAACTAATAAACTAAAAACATTCTACTCAAATCTCACTTACAATGTTATGTTCTACCTTGTGTTGTGCTGTTCTGTCTTGTACTGTTATGTCCAGTACTTACTTTTTTGCAAACCAAACACACCCATATACTTTTTTTATACTTGATTTTCATGTGAATATTTTGATTAACAAACTCAAAAATGCTTGATAAATATAAATCTCAATTCATACAAAACAAAATTATTAATACTATTTTATTTATAATATATCTGTTATTTTACATAGAGTTATATATTTAATATAGTGATTTTAATCATAATTGTGTAAGCCCTCCAAATGGGGAATGGATTTACTTAACTGGTTTTCTCTATGTCTTTTATGTGTTAACGATCTCATGGTTGAACTTTTTAATTCTCGTTTTTTATATCAAAAATCAATCTCACATTATTTGATTTAATGGTGAGATTGTTAACACATACGAGACATGAGAGAAGAACGATTGCGATGATATATTCCCTTCCAAATAATATTAGTTAGTTAGTTGGTTGAGTTATTAGAATGAGGTTAAGTTTTTATTTCATATATTTTGGTTTCCAAATAGGATTAAGTTTTAGTGTCAGCATCATTTTTTTAAATCATATATTTTTTCTATACGAGTTTTAAATAGAGTTTAATGGTCGTGGGTCGGAAGTCCAAATACATACCAACGTTAAAATAAACACACACCAACATACATACCTCTATTCCTTTCCCAAAAAAAATAAACTTTAGATACCTCCACTAGAAGAAAAAAAATGAACTTATTCTCACACTAGTTTATGGTTCTAAAAATTATTTGTTATCTTTTTTCGTGAAGCACATATATTGAATCTATTGTCTATCTATTGGAAATTGGTGAATGAGTATAATATTTTTATCGTTCTTTGTTTTTACTCTAAAGGTGTGACAGCATCTGAGAAGCCCCCTGTTGAAGCACTATCATGTGACCCAAACAAGCCTGAAATTGGAATTATCCACATTTGGTTTTGCAAACATGAGGAGTGCCATAGACAATGTTTTGCTAAATATGGTTCAGCTGGAATTTAAAATCCTCATTGTGAAGGCAGAGACACTTGTGACTGTTGTTTTGATAAATAGATGGATTAAGGAATTGCATTTCATGTATTGATAAATTTCTTTGAATAAAATAGTGTTTAATCAATTGTGTTATTACCGATTTTATGTAGCAAATATTGAGGAATTGGATATAAATCAAATAAAAAACTATTTAATATACCTTATGATTTCCTATAAAAAAATATATACCTTATGTTTTCCTCCCCTGCTATAAAAAAAAATTGACAATTTTAATTTGAAATTTTTTTATCTCAACACAATAGTTACATGGATGGTTAATACTTAATATTGTTCTATAAATCAAATGCATGTATGCTTTTTTTTTTCAAAAAAAATAATAATACATGCATTTGAAAATAAATAAATATTAGTTCATTAAGCAAAAGAAAGTTCCAAATCTTACAAACAAAAAAATGGTTAGAACCTTCGAGTAAAATAGAACAAACTTGTTTAGATAAAAGACTAAGTTGTTACTTTTTTCACTCTTCAATCATGTCGCACAACCTTCAATATTCCTAAAATATATTCGTTTTGATTATATAATCTGAAATCTTCCTGAAGCTTAACTCAAAAACTTCCCTTATTTTCAACAGTTAGGTTTTCTCTTGTAACCAAAAAAAAAACAGTTAGGTTTTCTCACTAAAAATTTCTCTTTCGCCACCCAAAATCCGAGACTTCCATATTGTGTGATTGAGGTGCTTTCTTAAACAAAAACATCAGTCGTTCTAATATTTCTCAAGCACTTTGTTCTCCTTTTTGAAGTTCAGTCAGTTGAAATTTAAAAGATAAATGCAAAAAATGCATTTTTAGTAAACAAAAACACTAGCACAAAATCTAATATGTACATCTAGCAAACTGCATTTTCATTAACTACATATTAATAGCAATATAGCATGAGTCATAATTGAAGGATACATCCTTTTCTTTCCTATTATCAGAACATTATACATATTTCAGAATACCAACATGTCACTCTAACCTAAGTGCCAAGTTAGACAAACCACAAGACCTAAAAACATAGTGCCACTCCCAAAAGTAAAGTTGTTCCTTCTACTAAGTCATCAGTTATCAACATGAACTACGGACACAAGTTTGTTTAATCAGTCAAATTACATAACCATATCAACATGTAGTCAAGATCAGCTTGTACTATACTCGAATTAGCATCACTCAATCTGTCACTGCAACCAAAAACCAATATTTCATGTTACCAAGTTATATATACATTCGGAAATAAAAAATAAAAAAAAGAATCCCATCAAGCTGGAAAAACGAACTATTAATTATCAAAGGGTTTTTCTATCATGTGTTAACTTGCGTAAGGATAAACACATACAAAAGGTGGCACATTCATATATTCTGGGAATTGTATTAAGAGGTTTAGTATAAATCACTATGTACATCACTAATGTATCTTCACCTAATATTTTAACTTTTTCAAGTGGTCGGTTCATGATATTATATCAAAGCCTAGTTAAAAACACCTAGGCTGTGTTTCCCAACAAGGTCTCTATTCAATTACTAGTTTGATTGGATTCTAGGTACAGAGACCGATTCTAACTCAGGTTTTCTATAGTACAGGTTTTTTCATTTGAAAAATCTAAAACCTCGCTTTAAGAGTTGTAACAAAGGAATGCAAGATACACTAACAACTCGCCTAGATAACACACAATGCAAGATGCCTTGTAATAGAAATAGCCCAATTTACTTGAATCTCGAAGCTTATTATACTTAGTACAATATCAAACTTCAAGACCCAACCTCAAATTACAACTTGTAACAAGGGGTGTTTCCACTGCATTGATGCATGCCTTCAGTGCTGGTGCACTGCCATGCCAATAACCCATGGAGCAGGCAAATATCTCAGTTCAGGGACACTTATATCCTACCACATGTTTCAAATTAAGCAAATATCTGCAGTCTTATTCAATGCTAAATTGCTAATAGTTTTTTCTCACTCTTGTGATTATAAAGGAAACCAATAAAACTGGAAGAGACTACAAGACATTCTATGTTCTTAAATCTTAATACTTCGGAAATTTCATTTCCTTTTATAATGTTTCTCAATTACCATACAGAATATTCAGTTTACACAATAAGAAATGGAATTCGCAAAGATTCAACAGCATGCAAAGAAGCTAACATGTTGAAACATCACATGATCCAATCAACTTAACAGTTAAATAAAATCTACAGCTTCAGACAGTAGGTTCGTTGAAACTTGAAAGATTTCAGAAAAGAAGAGCACTACAAAGGTTATGGAAAATATTGCATATGTAAAATGTACTAACCATAGAATATTGTCAGCATCATGATCTCCTAAAAATGTGATGACGGCCCAATACTTCAGGTATCCCCAATGCTGAAATGCTTTCACAGCCAAAGATCTCCTGGAGCTTTGCATCACACATTATTGCCATAGGATTCACAGGATCCTACAAGTACATTCAAGGTCATGTAAGTCTACAGGTTATGTTCCAAGTTCACCATAGTCCATACATAATTTGTTCTTTATATGGGCGAAAACTGTATTCCTTTCCAATCTATTTGTGAGAGAGAATCAAATGCATGTCCGTGTTGCAGATAAACTTTTACAACCAAATTTGCCTTCAAGTGTTCATTGCCAAGAAGCTTGAACACCTATCTGTTTGCGTTCACATAAAAACGTAGTAACTTACCAATGTGACAAAGATTAGGGCTCTCTAAATAAATTAGACTAATAGACTTACCATATCCAGTTTTGACCCTAGATTTAGCTGTGGTAGGTAACACAGAAAATAATTGCAACGATAGGTACAATTTTAACAAAATACAAGACATTAAATAAACATGTAAAAGATTAATACAAGACATTAAATAAACATGTAAAACATTAATACACATTGAAACAAAAATTCATTTACTAAACCAAGATGTTAAAGTGAGGTGGCGATGAAAGAAGAAAAAGCATATGCACTGGTTAGCAAAACTACAGGCTAACAATGATCACTATCATGGATCATTATACTTAACATCGATGCAGTAATGCTAGTGCGCATGGACTTAGTATAAATCTAAACTATCTGTTGCTTACCTCTAGCTGGTTGACTTTGATGTACTCCCAGATACGTCTCAGAACCTCTGTCTGTAACATCTCCCTTCCAGTAACACCGAAAAAGTTAGCAAGTGAATCAGATATTATTACAGAAGGAGTAGGAGCAGGTTCAGCACTTCGTGTTCCCACCTCCACTTCTACCTTCTGTTTCTTTGGGGCCGGCTTTTCTGAAAGTTCCAAAGCATGAACAAATCATACAATGCATTAAACCACAATTTTGTAAAAAAAATATTATCATAATAACCCAGACACCTACTGGTTGGTTCAAGGGCGATTATGTGTTTAGCCAGTAACTTATTCATCTTGAACATATCAGTACAGTCCGTCTCAAACACCACACGCAGTTCATCGTTGCAAATTATCTTCCTCTTATTGCTAGGATCTTGGAGATTGTTTTTCTTTATGTACGCCCACAGTTGCTTCACAATCTAAACCATTCGATCCACAAATTATAAATCTTGATGGAAATCACATTTATAATATGTAAAGTGTACAACAAACTTCAAAAACATTACAACAATTGCACAAACCTCAGTCCTTGGCATTGCAGGCTGGCCAACAATGACCTGAAGTTCAGGCGAAACACCACAAAGTTTGTTGAGACCTCCTGGCCCACCTCTTCTCTTTGGCTTAGGCTGTGCACTACGAGATAACAACACATGTGTAGGATTACTTAACATGACCAAATACCATTTCAAACAAAACGCAATTAACAAGACCAGGATATAACACATCACGTCATATACATATTAAGATACAAAACAAAGTTCATTCATATGCACACTGCCAAACTCCCATCAGGTCCGGCTTGGAAATCGTAGATGTACACAAATCAGTGTTGATGTATAGCAGGCGCAGCTATAGCAACGCTGTATAACTGTAGTGTAGCGAAATTTAGACAAATCGCTATTGTTCCGCGATACGCTATTTAGTACAAATTGTTGTCAAATAGCAGATATAGCGGTGCTATAGCACTATTGCATAGCCGAATTTCAACAATCTGCTATTTTCCGCTATCTGTCCATGATTGACAGCACTGACATAAACTTATCCCAGCAAGTAGAACGAGAATGACTATTTCCAGGATTCGAACCTATGGCCTCCACATAACATTTTCATAAACATTATATGACTCTAATAATTCAAAACTGAAAAAACAGTCCATCTTAGAATAAAGCTTTCACTTTCTAGTTCCACTTGAATATTTCGTTTACAACCCAGCATCATTTGATAGTAGATCTGATTCATATCCCATGCCATATCAATACCCAACAACGAAATATTTCATTTCCCTCTCTACACCCTAACTACTACAAAACAAAAATCTTTTATTTCAGAAATTAGCACAAAACAAAAAACACTGTTTAAGTAGCATCAATTACTTACTTAATCAGCTTATAGCATGAGCGCTCTAAAACAAGTTGAAAACAACTGATGAACATGTCATAAGCTGTTTTCATAGGTCCTCTAAAACAGTGTCGCACGTGTTTATTCCAGTAGATAATCTCAAATAAATAATCCAAACAGACCCATTATATAACTCCAATAATTCAAAACTGAAAATTTTATCCATCTTAGAATAAGGCATTCGAATTCTAGTTCTACTTGAATTGCACACCCACCTACTCGCCAAAAATTGAATTTTAACCTAATCTCATACATCAGGAAAGCAATAACTCCTACAACTAAAACAGCCCAGCATCATTACCTAGGTCTGATTCACATTCCATAGCATAACAAAACATGCCTTCAAAAAAAAAAATCCCTCATTTCCAAATTAGAACGACCAAGTCTTATCCCAACAAGTGCAGTCAGCTACATGGACCAAAATATGTTACAATGTTCTATCATATACGACATTTCTATCTAACTCATTAATCTCCGTATCTTTCTTACCAGTTATTTCCAAAATTACAACACAAAAACACAATGTTTAAGTAACATTAGTTAATTAACCAAACCCCTCTTTCATTCATGCCATTTTCCTCATTTGACTCATTTCCCATTCATGCAACCATTTTCAAAATACAACAAAAATAATACAAAAGTCGTTAAAGAAATCGTAAGAGATCTCTTCCAACTTAACCAGAGGTCATGAGTTAAAATCCAGTCCTGGGAATGAAATAGTGTTAAGCCCTTGCTTAAGCTATGGTTTGAGGATTAATCTACGCAGTTACACCCAATAACAAAAAAGTAAAAAAACCAAAAAAAAACAAAATTTATTTTAAAATAAATAAAACTAACCTTTCCTTGGGAAGCACATTGGCAGAACCATCAGCAGCAGAAGAAACAACAACGTTGTTACGAAAACCAGAAGTAACAGGGACAGAATGGGAATTAGGGTTTTGGTGAAGGGCAAAATGGTCTTTACGTTCAAAAGAAATAAGTTGAGGTTGTTGTTGTTGAGGTGGTGGAGGTTGTTGTAACTGCTGTTGAACATGTTGTTGTTGTTGAGCAGAAGCAGCAAAGAGAAGATTGATCTGTTCCGTAATGAAATCAATCTTATGAGTAAGATCATAACCACCAAGCTTAGATTGAAGCTCTGAAACAACTTGGTTCAATGTAGTGAATGTTCTTGTTCTAGGGTTTGTTTCTGTGAATAATGAATGTATTGCTGAACATATTTCTTCTTCTGTTACATTAACCATTTTCGACTCAACTTTCTTTCTCTGTGTTTTTTGTTTTTTTTTTTAAAACTGAAACTAATTAACGGACTCTTTTCTTCTCTCTCTCTCTCTCTCTGGTTGTCGTTTTTTCTTTCTCTCTCTCGTTCTCTTTCTGTTTTTCTCTCTCTGTGTTGTGGTTTTTCAAATTTAAATGAAATGAAAAACGATAAAGTAGATAATGACAGGATCCTCGTGGGATGTTTAATCGTAGGCTGCCACGTTGTGCTTCTCGAAGCTAAAACACTTACATCAAACCGTCAATTCAGTTCCTAGTCTGCAGTTTGAATTGATTAATGATAATAAATTACGCTAGCATGAGATATGTTTTAACTTTTTTTTTTTTTTTTTTTAGTGAAGATATGTTTTAACTTTTAACACACTCTTTCTTAGCATAGGCTACGGTGGAAGACCTCTTTAGGTCTGCTACCGTAGGAGATTTGAAGTTTTTTTTTCTTTTTAAAATGAATGTCGACCATTAGATATGCTTCTAAGCTTTTTTAAGTTAAGACTACGGTAGGTGACCTTCTTAAGTCTCCTACCATAGGAGATTTTTTTTTTTTTTTTTGCAAAATGGATGGATGTCAACCATTGATATAAGAGGAAGCTTTTAAATGACTGAGATTTCAGGTAATATGATCCACTAAAATTCTACTTCTTCCGTTCCTTTTTAAGTGTCTTTTTAGAAAATTAACATAAAAATAGCGATGTCTATTTTTGCACATTTTCTTCCTATTATACCCTCATTTTAATCCACCAATAAATTCATATTTTTTTGCACACATTTTATCTTTCCAATAAATTTAATACGTTATCTTTCTCTTATAACAAACAATTGACAATTATTATCTTTTTCTCCAACAAATTCCTATTTATTTGCGCGCTCTCTCTCCTAACAAACAATTGTCAATTTTCTAAATATTGTGCACATCTTTTTAATTATTTTAAATCAATATAAAAATTATTCCAACTTCACATTAATCAAAAGTTAAGAAAAAAATGAACTTTTTTCCAACTCTTTTAGTTAAAGTTAAGGCTTCAACTATGGCTTCAACCAATGCCAGAGTCACACTTGAAATTTTTAACAATTGCTACTCGTCTTATTTATAGAATTTTAACTCTTAATGGAACTATTGTTTGGAACAAAATTTTGTTTAAATTTGAAGATAACAAGAAACAAACTTTGTTTTAAAAAAAAACTTTAGTTTTCCAAATAGATAGCATTAATTAGTTTTATTGAAAATGATAAAAGTAATTGACAAAGGATATAATTGAGAAATCGCACCTTTAAAATACCAAAAAGACAGTTAAATAAGAACGAAAAATTCACCCAAAAAAGACACTTAAAAAGGAATGGAGAGAGTATTTTTCAAACATATACAATGATTTAAAAAATTTAATTGATTTTGAAATCACATATAACAAAGAGAGTTTTTGGCATTGCTGGAAAAATTATTTGACCTAGCAAGCTCAAACATGTTTCTTTTTTATTCTCTCTAGGTGCACTCATCCGGTGCAATTGCACGAAATTGTTCAAGAATAATTATTGGTCTTTACCAACTAAACGATCTTGAAAATTTTCACAAAATAAAAACCTACTTATAAAAGAAATTTTCTGTAATTTAACAATGTATCTATATTATAAAGAGAGTATGTTACAAACTGTGTGTTAGAATGTGTGTTGCTAGCATTTCTCATAAAGAAAATAACCTTTTTAGCTCTTTTGGGTTGACTTTTCTCTTTCTAAAAATGCCCTCAATTTTCAATACAAATAACACATGTAACAAAAAAATAAGAATAAATTTAAATATTAAAGTAAAAGTGTAACAAACTCAAATTGTCTAGTTTTTTTCTTTATCATTTAAAAAGTGCAACAAACTAAATAAATGTATATTACTTACTTTTTCATTATCTCAATTATATCCTTTAACAACAACTTTTTCTATAATAAAGATTGTTTGTTATATTGTTGGTTTCATTGAAATAGATAATCAAAGTTAATTTGATTTGTTATAATTTGAAAGAAAAAAACATTAATATTTGTACTTTTAATCAAAATTAAAATTTTATAAAAAAAAAAACACCATTCATAATTTTCAAACGTTAGCGCAATAAAAAAAGCGGAAAGACGGGCACGTGAGTACCCATCTTTTCGCTAGTAATAATAAAAAAAAAACCAGATACATTAACAAAAATATGCAATAAATATATTTCATTGCAGCCAAAAAAATGGTCGGTATAGAAATGGCAAAGAAAAGAGATAATTACCAATATTAAAATTTATTTTGACAATTGATACCCAATCTGGTAAAAATATTAAAAATTTGATAAATAATTTGACCAAACTCTAAGAAAAAATAAGTATCTAATTCTTTTATATAATTTAATTTGTATGCTGTGATTTATATCAGAAGATATAATGTAAATATTGTAGGAGTATTTTGACGTGAAAAAATATTTTTAGTAACGAAGTATACTCCAAGAGAATTATTTTGTTATTTTGCATCATTGATGAATTATTGTGGTCGTTCATTACACATTTAAAATTAAAGTTATCATTAGTCTTTGAAAACTTCTATGATACACTCGCAAATTAATCGTTGATTTGATAAATAAGATTTAATGGTTGAGATTTGTAGGTTTTGTAACCTTTTAGGATTTTATTTTTTAAACATATAAATATTGATTTTAAAATCATGATTAAAATAAATTTGTTTTATACTCTCTCCATTTCTTTTTAAGTGTCGTTTGAGTGTGAGTTTAACGTTCCTATTTAACTGCCGTTTTGGTATTTTAAAAGTACGATTTGTCAATTATACCATTTACATATAAGATAAAAATAGTTAACTGACACGATTCAACTATTTAACAAATATTTGTACATATAAGATAAAAATATTTAATAGAAACATTGCGTTAATATTTAGGGTGTTTAAAATCGAACCAACCCAATAGAAAAATCGTAAACCGAACCAATTCAAACTAAAACCGCAAAAAACTGCATTTGGTTCGAATATATTTGGATCACTTTCTTACTCAACCACATAATTTGGCTTGGTTTGCGGTTTTTATTTTACTAACCGAACAAAACCAAATCAAACCACAGCATAAGATAAACACTGATTAAACATTTGTCACCTAAATCAATACTCACGAAGCCTCAATGGAAACTTTTATAAAATGACATATTTTTTACTTTGTTAAATTTCTTATTTGATTTTTATTTCAAAAATGTATTTATGTATTACTTGAACTTTTAGAGAATGTAAAATTTTAGTATTTAGAATTTCTTCCGAAATTGGATAAGTTTTTATCCATCTTTTTAATTTAGTTTATGTTGTTGGGAACATTGTTAGATGAAAATAAAATTGTAATGTTTGATGAAATTTAAAGGGTTAATAGGTCTTTACCCCCTTGTAATATAGGTCATTTTCGGTTTTCCCCCCTGTAAAATATTTTTTTTAATTTACCCGCTGTAAAATATTTTTGTTTTGATTTACCCCCCTAATAGGCCAAACAAAAACGAAAATTTCTCGGAAAAAAATAAAATTGGTTTTTGTTTGGCCAATTAGGGGTAAATCAAAACAAAAATATTTTACAGGGGGTAAATCAAAAAAAATATTTTACAGGGGGATAAAGACCTATTAACCCAAATTTAAAACACCGTTGAAAACATCACTGGAAATATGTTGTGTTCCTTGATTTTAACGTTTAAAACAAAAAATTATACTGTCTTAGAAAAACCACACCAATCGATCCAACGCAAACCGCATTGGTTTGATTCGGATTTTATTTTAAAAGTCAACCAATTAATCAAACCAAAACGCATGTTTTTTTATCTTACGGTTCGGATGACTTTTAACCTCAAAACCGAACCAAATTACATCACAAACACCCTTAATTAATACTGATAATTTTTATTTAACATTTTTAAACGTTGAACAATATTAACAATCTAATTACTTTATATAATTAAGTGTTATCTCACTCAGGCTAAAACACGGGCATTACTGGTTCTAATTAAATCGAAATATCAATTATTAAGCTTTGTATTTCTGATCTAGAAAATAAGAGAATTATATAATCATTATAATTGATATTAGCCATTACAGTAGATAAATGATACTTCAGAAACCTGCAGTTACACGTCACCTTCCCCTGATAAAAAAAAAAAATTACCTTCCCCTCCCACCGTGCGAGACCTAGTGACCATGTGCACCGTAAACGGCACCAAAACATTGATTGGGAAAATAAAAAAAAGTACAATATCAATTTTTTTATTTTGACAAATTTATTTCCAATAAGACAAATTTTTTAAACTAAAACTTACATCATAAACTGATAATAATTTCTGATACCATAACATGACATAAATAAACAAAATGGAAACGTAACGGTTCCTTTGTATGCATCATCATATACACACAAACACACGTTCGATTCTCACTCATATCAACGCAACCGTCGTTCATCACCGCCACCGGAGTTCGTTACCGGCCACCGCAAACAGTAAGAATCTCCGTCCAATTTCAATTTCAATCCTTCTAATTTGATTATATAACATAACACCCCTTACATTTATTCATTTAATTCAATCGTTATTCATTTTTTCTGCAGTTTATGTTTTGAGCAATTAGGGTTTTGAGAAATTAGGGTTTATGGCATCTTCCGACGACGAAGCCGATACGAAACCGTTATCCGTTTCAAATTACCATTTCGTAGATGATAAAGACGCACCAGTAACTTTTTCAATTTTACCGATTCAATGGAGTGAGTCTGAGAGTGTTGAAGGGAAAATGGAGAAGGTGTTTTTACATGGGAATGCTGATAATGGTTTGCAGAAGATTTTTATGCAAGTTGTAGCGTGGAGGTTTGATCTTTCGAATGTGAAGCCGGAGATATCGGTGTTGGCGAAGGATAAGAGATGGATTAAGCTTCAGAAGCCGAGGAAGAGTTACGAGGAGATTGTAAGGAGTGTTTTGATTACGGTTTATTTTATGCATTATGTGAGGAAGAATCCGGAGGCGCTGGGGAAGTCTGTGTGGGATAGCTTGAGTAAGAATAAGGATTTTAGGTAATTGGAGTAGTTTTTGCTATGAAGCACTGACACATACATTGACACGTCGAAACTGGTAATAATTTGAGAAAATTAATTGTTTGAATGTAATCACATGTGTCAGTGTCGTGTGTCAGACATCAGACACACCTTTGATCAGAGGTGTCAGTGTCGTGTCAGACATCTTTCACGCCTTTGATCAGAGGTGTTACTGTCGTGTCAGACATCTTACACGCCTTTGATCAGAGGTGTCACTGTCGTGTCAGACATCTTACATGCATTTGATCAGAGGTGTCAGTGCTACAGCGAGTTCTGGACTTCTTTCTGTCATGATTGCTGTGGAAGTAGTACATGTTATGACGTTTTTTAATTTATTTTTTTGCAGCCATTATGAAGTTAAGCCTTCGCACAATGATTTGTTAAACCATATGGGTTTAATGGGTGAAGCTGCCACAAGGGATGCTGTCTTGGCAAAGTCCAAGGTACAAACCTTCTCAAATGCGTTGTAATCTTGGAAGTTAGCTTTTGATTTTTCTCTTTCTCTCATTTGAAGCATCCTTTTGGGAATTATTGATTCAAAATATGGTTTGAAATTATAGTTGAATATTTTTGTATTATGTTAAATTAATTGCCTTGAGATCGCAACTTATGTCTTGCATTAATCATAATTTCCTTGTATGATAGCTGATGTAAAACTAGGAGGATTTAATTAAACATGTTTGCAAATCATCTGTCGATGTTTTTAGGCCTATTTTTTAGGTTTAGGGAAGCAGGATTAAGCTTAATCACACACCTTTTGATGAGGTTTGGTAAAAGGTTTAGGAAGAGGTAAAGCAAGATTAAATATTTTAGAATATCAGTCACCCCTCCACTGCTTTCTAGGTTTGACAACTTAGACTTCAGGATGATTATGAGTTATACAGTAATTTTATCTATATAAATATAAATGTAACTTGTTAAATATTTTTTTGTACTTTGCATGATCTCTATCCCCACTTTTTAGAAAATTGTCATATCCATTCTCATATCACAAGTATATTAAGATACCCTCAGCCATAACCGTCGATGTAGCCTATATCAGAATGACTTATATGAATTCCATTTGTATTTGACGGGGATTACATGACTTCATTTGAATTAATTGACGCCTGTGTAAGATTTCAAGGTCAAGAATATGACATTCATGAAGGGGTTTTCTGTTATGAACCTTCGCATGGGATTGAGTCACAAACCTAGATGCAGTAGAAAGAATATTTCTTTTGACCTATGTTGAAAGCAAGAAGCAGGCCTATCCTTGACAGATCCCCTTCTAGAATAACATAGATTTTCCTAAATATGATGTTTTGCTTGTTTATTCTAACACCTGTCTGCCTTCTAAAGGCTACAAATAATAAACAGAGCCGAATCAAACCAGTAATGATAAGGATTCTGTTATGCATAGTCCTAATCAGAAAATCCTAACTAACAAAATTTTTAAAAAGTAATCCTAATCAACAATTCAAAATTTAAGCAATTGTATTCTTCTTTCTTTGGAGCTACGTACAATATCGTTTTCATCTCATATTCAGCTAGGCAAGATGTGTGATCTCAAATACTGTTCTATTATACACTGTTATGTAGTGGTAGTTTATTCATCTCTCTGTTTATCTTACAATTCTATCCTTTTTTTCCTTGTATGTCGGTCTACCTTCTCATTTTTTTCATTTCAGTTATATTAGATTTACTATGATATAGTTATCCATTGACCTGCCCTTTTGCTTTGTTATAGGGATATAGTTATCCATTGACCTGCCCTTTTGCTGTCTAATAAGATTTAAGTGTGATTTCTTTTAACCTAAAGTTTTCATTTCTTTTTATTTTAAGAAAAAACATTTAATTTCTTTTCTCTACGTCTTCTTCACATTTCTGTTTCACTTCAATGACAATTAATTGATTGATTGATTTTAACAGCTTTTGCTCATGGTTATGGAAGACAAGGATAGGATGAGCATTAAGAAACTTTCTGACGAGGTTTGTCAGATATTTAGTTTTCCTTGAAGAATATTATTCTGAAATATTTTCTTTCTTTGCTTCCTTTAATTGATGTCATATATATTTTGTGATGTTTTTTTGAAAGCGTTATTCATTGATTCCAGGAAGTTAAAGAGCTAGCCCGACCTGGATTTATAATAGCTGATGATATTGACAATGATGCAATTGATGAAACTGTTGCCGAGGAAGAGTCAGATGAAGAGGATGAGTTATTTGATTCCGTTTGTTCGTTTTGTGACAATGGTGGTGAGCTTTTGTGGTACGAAATTTTGTGGTCTGGATGGTTAATTTAATTTAATTCAATTTGATTCTCTCCTGTACATTTATGCGACTGTGCATGATTTCAGGAGTATTGGAGACATTATTGCTTGTCTTTTTTATTTTAGAGTAGTAGTTGATTCTTTCTTTTTCAAAATACATGTTATAAAATGATTAATGCAGTTGTGAGGGAAAGTGCATGAGGTCATTTCATGCTAATGAGGAGGATGGTGAAGAATCTTCTTGTGCCTCTCTTGGATTTAGCCGAAAGGAAGTTGAGGTAAGCTAATTTTATTCTCTTTACATTTCTTTTATTTGTTTTCCATTTTATTTTTCATTGTATAATTATGTAAAAAATTGAGTGCTTGTGTACTTTTTTTGCAGGAGATCCAAAATTTCTATTGTAAGAATTGTGAACATAATAAACACCAGTGCTTTGCATGTGGGGAACTAGGCTGTTCTGATAAATTTGCTGGTGCTGAGGTATATAATATAACTATATGTAAATAACGTGCTTCTCTTTGTTGATGACTTGGTTCATATATATTTTCTTCTAGCTGTATGTGATGCCACTTCTGGCACACTCATGTGAACTGATTTTGTAAAATTGATTTGATAAAAATTGAAGTTTGAAGTGAAGTGATTAATGTTTGGATGTTTTTACTCCAAAACAAGTTTGATTTAAAATCAGCATAAACTTTTCAAACCTAATGGACAAGATATTTATTATCACATTTAGTCAATCTGAGATTTGTAGACAAATAAACTCTGATGCAAACTAACCAAACATGCCAGAATTACGTTTGTTAGGAAGAAAACCACTTTTCGCATCACCTACCTTGCATCCAAACAAGAACAACTTCACTTGACCTCCCAAACGGAGCCCAAAAGATATTTTGAATCCATTCTAAGATAGTTGTCATTAATAGCTTTTTCTTAAATGTCGTTTGGAATTTCTCCTTCAGGTCTTCAAATGTGCTTCTGCAACCTGTGGCTTCTTTTATCATCCACAATGTGTTGCGAAGTTACTTCACCTGGTGATTAGTGATGCTCCAACAGAACTAGTAAGAAATATAGCTAAGGGGGAATCTTTCACTTGTCCTGCTCATTATTGCCGTATCTGTAAAGAAATGGAAAACAAAAACGAGCATGAGTTACACTTTGCTGTTTGTAGGCGTTGTCCCAAGTCATATCATCGCAAATGTTTGCCAAGGTTATTTTACCCTTTTTTTCCTATGTTTCCTGTCTTCATATAATGATGCTATTTGTAAGTGTCTGGAGGCCTGATTCTCAATTTGCTTTTATCAGAAAGATTGCTTTTGAAGACATAGTGGAAGAAGGCATTGTAGCCAGGGCTTGGGAAGATCTTTTGCCAAACAATCGCATTCTTATTTATTGCTTGTAAGTGTGATAGTATGCAAGTCTTTTGTTATCCAAATTTTGCCTTAACATCTAGTAACATCTTATTCCATTCCTTAAAACAGAAAACATGAGATAGATGATGAACTCGGAACTCCTATAAGAGATCATATAAAATTCCCCTATGTTAAACAGAAGGCAAAGCCTGCAACCAAAGAAGTTATAAACAACAACAATGCTAAGTTAGATGATTTACATGTGAAAAGAACTAGTGCTAAATTGCCTAAACTTTCTGGTAAAATGTCCTTCGGGAAAGTTGGTATCGAGAATCCTGGAAAGATTTCGGGATCAAACATCCCTAGAAAGAAAGAAAATGAAGCATCAAGAAGGCTTTTGAATGAAAATAAGAGGCCAACTTTAAAGGAAGCAGAAATGTCTGACTATGAGGAAAACCAGCCCTCACTGGGTTTGCAACTTTATTCTCACTACCAGAAGGGTTCGAAGCAAATTAATTCCGGCAATCATGTTAATAATGTAGCTGATAACACTCTGTCCGTTAAGCGTCCTAAAAAGCTGAGCAGTGCACCACCCCAATTAGATGCAGATTCAGAGAGGAGGTGAAATTCTTATCTGACTTGCTTATTTTTGTGCTGTTACTGTTGTTTGTTCTTTTTCTTAGGTCTTTTTGAAGAGTAGCACTATGATGAAATTATATTGGATTCTTGTGTGAAACGCAAGCTGTCCTTAAGGTTATGGTATTATTCTTAAGATACTTTCTTCTCATGTAGGTTGTTGGCTTTGGTTAAAGAAGCTTCTTCATCAATTACTCTGGAGTCTGTCATAAAAGAACATAAATTTGTTTCTACTCACACTCACTCGCTAAAAAATGTTGTGGAGAAGACTATTACAATGGGAAAGTTGGAAGGTTCAGTTGAGGTGCGTATCTTCCTATATATATATACACACACATTACTCGATAGTGTTATATTTTGGAATTGTGGAATTCGTTGAGTTTTTGTTATTTCTTGTATATATAGGCTGTTCGAACGGCTTTAAGGATGCTGGATGAAGGACATAGCATTCGGGATGCAGAAGCTGTTTGTGGTCCCGATGTTATGAACCGGTTATTTAAGTGGAAGGTACTTTACTGTTTTTGAAAAATTAATATAGGGATTTTGGTTATAAGTGTCTAATAATTAGACCTCGTTAGTATGTCTTACAATATGATTTGCTTCCTTAGCTAGAGTTATCAATCCTAGATAGAACTGCTATATACAGGATCACTTCTATACTAAATATCATACACATCGGTTAGGCAATTTAAACTATAGATATATAAATGCCCAAAGGTCAAAAAATAAGCAAAAGTAAAGGCATGGACTTGCCTTTTAAGCTTAACAAACATCAACAACTAAAAAAGTCATGGAACATAAAGGGAAAAATGTGTGCATGGAATCTTAGAAGTTTAACTAAGTGTGAGCAGAGCAATGAGTGTGCCAACAGTGGGTCTGAGGGGGTTTGTGCTGAAACAGAGGAGAGAGTAGTGGGTCGGTGGGCAATGGGTTTTTAATAAATGGCTGAACAAAGGTTTCAAATACTATATGATATCATTCTGGTGGGAAAAGAGGGGAAACCATCATAATCATCCTAAAAATTGGTCAGAAAACACTGTATCCCTAGGGGTGGGTTGCTGTGAATGTCCATGAAAATAGGCCTGATCCAATATGTGAGGCAGTATATTCACATGTTTTATTACATATCTAATATCCATCTCCTAATTTTTTTTCCCTTCTTTCACTCATACACCATAATGCAAGTTTGAACTTAAAGAAATAATTCAATTCTGTTATCATAACTTTATCGAGTGAATTACTGCAGGACAAGTTGAAGGTATATCTTGCACCTGTTCTATATGGTAATCGCTACACATCATTTGGTCGCCATTTTACACAAGTGGAAAAGCTGGAAGGGGTATTAATTCTCACAATATAATTTCAATTATTGTCAGATTTCTGTATTCTTGATATCTTTTCCTTATTGTAACTGTTTACTTCTTTCTATATCATTGGGTATTGCTGTCTTGAGAAGATAGAAAGACTAGCTTTAGTGTTCTCCTTTTTCATTGAACAGTATTATTTATCCAGGATATCCCTTGAATATGAACTGTAGATTTCTAGGCGATGCATGTGTCATGAATAAGTAGAAATAGTTAAGCTGTTGCTGTAGTAAAGGAAAATACATTACAGTAATTATGATGCTTTTGGCTTTTGTTATCCTTTTGAGATTTGTTGGATTTAAATTGTAGGTGTTAGCATTACTATCTTGTAAACTCAATTTTATTAAGCGCTGAAATTTTAATTATTAGATTGGGATTGGTACTGATATGTTTTTGTGTTAGGGAATCTGTTAAGAACCAAAATTATGATTTTTGATCCATATGGGTGGACTTATGCTTTACATGTAGAGGTTTATTTAGCTTAGCAATGACCTCTAAATTTTTTTCTTATGATTGAAAAAGCTTGGGAAATGATATTGTCTGACCTAATAAGTTAATAGGTTGAAGTCGGGTTATTTGTGTTATGCCTGAAGTTTTTTAAAATACTTTGTATGATAAGCTACATAGTGTAAGGTTTTTCTAAGGTGTTTAATTTTCTATAATCATGGGTTCATAGCATGTGTATCTTTGAAACTATTTTAACAGTAGTATTTTCATAAGTAATAGTTGCATAGTAACACAGTTGACAATGTAGCTTCTTGGAGTGTTATTTATTTGGAAGGTTCTTCGATATTGTCTGGGCTGTCTCATTATATCCATCAATTGCCTGATTAAAAATTGGTTGACATTTGCAGATTGTGGATAAACTCCATTGGTATGTTCAGAATAATGATATGGTAAATACTGATATTGACCTGCAATTTGCCTCTAAGTTTTTTCTTTGATTAAGAATTATAAATGTTCCCAGGTCCTTGTGTATTTTCTTTCTTTGCCATTTCTGCACAACAATCATTCAGTTTTTTCTTAAGAAATTATGATATACTATTACTGTCTGGTGGATAACCATCCTGAACATTGTTAATTTACTTCTAAATTTGAATGTGGATTACCTGACTGGGGATAGCTACTCATGGTCAGATTGTGGACTTCTGCTGTGGTGCTAATGATTTTAGCAGACTTATGAAGAAAAAGCTTGAAGAGACTGGGAAGAGTTGCTTATACAAAAACTTCGATTTACTTCCGACAAAGGTGAATACACTTTCACAACTGTTTTCTCTCTGATTCTTGTCGTTCAGTTTTTTGCTTTTAAATGTTTGGTAGAGGTTTTTGATAGGCTTCCTATGTTTCTGTTTTTCAGTAATTTGTTCTCTGTATTTTTGGTTGCTTCTCCTCTGTATTAGTATACCCATAAATAATGTTTTACTTAATGATTTGGTAACATATAACTATGGTGCTTACTTGTCTGTTTATATCGCATATGCTTTTGGTTTGGTAATGCCAAGTGCCTGATATTCCTTGCTTTTCATTTTTTGAAGTAATTATTTTGCTCCTCTATCTACATTGATAATGAATTTTAGGGGTGTTAAAAAACACCGAGTACCCTTATCTAACGCAATAACCATACTGCTCCATTTTAAAAGCCCGAGCCATTTTTAAATAAAACTGAAGTCCCGTTTTAAGCCCATAAACAAAAACAGGACCGTTTTCTGATTAGATTTAGTAATCGGTTTTACTTTTGATGATGACGCCATATTCCCTTTCTCGTTCAGCGAGGCAGCGCTTCCTAGACTGAAGTTGAAATCCCCTGGCTCTGTTTTTTCTCGCACATCTCAATCTCCACCACCTCAGAAGCAGAATCCAACTCGGTGGGTTTTCCCCCGTATATATTAAAGAGTGAAACTAGTACTACAGTACACAGTCTCTGGTAGTGTAGGTTTGAGACCTAGTGTGCTCCTCTCAAGGCCCCAGGTTCAAATCCTCCCCACTCCAATTTATGTGAGCTAGTCCATACAGAGCTTTGCTCTGGCTTTAAATGGGCTCCCCGCTAATGGACAGTGGAATTGGTCCCCAGGATTAGTTGATCCTTGGAATGGATACCGAGTTTCCAAAAAAAGTACTACAGTCTACCAGCTTCTCATGCTTCCTCTTTCGGTTACTCTGCAAGATCCCAATCTGAAATTAAAACTCATCGTCATCCAGTGATGTAGAAACCAAGTGCAATTTCTTTAAGCTATGTATTTCATTGACCAGAAACAGAAACTTGTTGACAGCACGGTTAATTTACTTTAGGGGTGGAGCAAGCAAGCAACCGGTTTTGAATCAAGTCCGAACTGGTTTGGTACCGGTTTACACTCCCAAACCGGTTTTTGTGAAAAATGGTCTGGTTTACCAAACTAATAAACTGGGTTGGTTCACATGGTTCAGTTAACCATGCATCAATGAATAATGAACATCTTATGAAGTCTCCAGATGAAGAATGACTTATTGCATGTAAATTTGGTTAGTCAGTCATTGCCTACGAAGAATTTGATGTACTAGATTTGTCCAGCAACATGACATGTTGACATGCTTTCTGGTTGTGGATCTAAAGTGAATGTCCTTTTAGGCTTTCTTTGCGGGTTTGGAGGGGAGGGGAAGGTCAAGTTAGGGCTTTCGGGGGGGAGGAGAGTAGGGGGGGAAAATAGAGAAATTTTCCACATTTTTTGAGAGGGTGTTTTTGTAGAGAATGATAAATGAATATTTATCATTAATATATTTCTTATTTTGGGTATTATAACAAGGTAGATTAGATTTGAAGAATTTATCTAAACCCTTCGAAACCCACCAAAACCTTCTTTCAATACAATGTTTGAGTTCCCCATTTTGAGGGGATTTTGTGTTATGAAGAAAAACAAACCACCTATTCAATTTGGGGGACTATCCTTTCTGCCATTTCTCTTTCCTCCTTGCTTTTATTTAAAGCCCTCCCTTCCCCCTCCAAACTCGCAAACAGAGCCTTAGGCTTTGTTTGGGAGTTTGAAGGGGAGGGAGGGCTTTGGGGGTGAGAAATCTAGGGGAAAATGGAGAAATTTTCTAAAAAAATTGAAAGTGTTTTTAAAAAAAATGATAAATTAATGCTTATGATTAATATATATTTTATTTTAACAATATTATAACAAGATAGATTGATTTTGAAGAATTCATGTGATCCCTCCAAAACCTTCCAAAACCCTCCTCCAATACAATTTTTGATTCCTCCCAAATGATGAGAGTTTTGTATTATGAAGAAAAATGAATCCCCAAAGCCCTCCCTTCCCAATGTTCGAAATTGTTTGAGGGTTTAAATAAATGATGTTTGGTAATGCTACCTCTTGTCTCTTAATATATGACTCCCTTGAGTAAATTACGGGTATTAAGAAAGTTGGTTGTGAATTGTGATATTAAATTTGTTGACAATTGGTATTGCTTTTACAAGTTTATTCTTCAAGAGAGAGAATCAGTTAATGTTTTCTGTAGAGTATTTATTACACATTGTAGGAAAAGATGCAACATAATTAAAGGTATGTTAGTAAAGAAATAATTATGAAGTTGAAAATTATCAAGGGGTCTTGTAAAAAGGAACAAAGAAAAGAAGGTCTTATATTTAGGGACGGTGGTAGTAATGAATGGGATGTATGAAATTTCTTACTACTCTCCATTGTGAAGTATCAAGCTTACGAAGAACGTTTTCAGGCTTGTTTATGTTATGAGCGTAATGATTTTTGTTTGGTGGTTTCAACCAATTTTCACGAATGGTGAAGAGTATAGACTATGTTAAAGACTTCAGCCTATGGATATCTTGTTATTTTTCTTTATCTATTTACCAGGATGTTGTTTTGATTTGTTTACAGAATGATTTTAATTTTGAGATGAGAGATTGGATGACTGTCCAGCGAAAGGAGTTGCCTTTAGGGTCACAGTTGGTAAGAATTTGTCAATTTCATGGTTGAGATGTGCATGCATATTCCAGATGGTCAATTCACATACTTTTGATTTCATTATTTTTATTGGCCGCTTCTTTAACAGATCATGGGCCTAAATCCCCCCTTTGGACTTAAAGCAGCTCTGGCTAACAAGTTTATAGACAAGGCTTTAGAGTTTGAGCCTAAGCTCCTGATTCTTATAGTACCACCAGAGACAGAGAGGTAGTGTCCTTTTTCTTGTCCCTTTATTTTCTTTTTTAAGGATGAGAGTTAGCTGGTTTTTCCCTCCACCCAAGCCTTCCAAGATCAATGGAGAATTGTCACTTTTTTGTTTCAGAGTTCTTTTTTCTTCCTGCTTTTCATGTTTGCTTCCTTGTTATGTAGGCTGGATAGAAAACGGTCGCGATACGTTCTTGTCTGGGAGGATGAGAGGTTTCTATCAGGCAAGGTAAAATAATACTAAGTTATATTTTGATTGTCACCCGCTCTTTGGTGTACTGACTGCTGTCTTTATGTTTTCCTTGTTCCTGGTCTCTGTTTGTCCCCAGTCGTTTTATCTACCCGGATCAGTTGATTCTAATGACAAGCAAATGGAGCAATGGAATCTAAAGCCACCCCCACTCTACCTTTGGAGCCGTCCAGACTGGGCTGATAAGCATAAGCTCATAGCCCAGGAGCATGGTCACCTGTTCAGACAGCGAGACATATCGAGATTGGGAAGCTTCGATAAGGAAAAATCATCTGCCAGTCATAGTATGGATGATAACTATGTTGATGATACCATGCTGGATCATGATTTCTTGAAGTCAACTAATGATCAAGATAGCTCATTTATGATAGGACAGATGGAAGGCTCGTCTCATGGAAATGTTTTTCGAGTGAGTCAAGAGAGACAGGATTATTTGACGATTAATGATGAGAACACCTCATGGAAAAGGAAACGTACAGAGGAAAATGATGGTAGAGGACCAGCTGTGACCTTACCAGCTATAAGACAAGATATAAATGGTATCTCCAGTCCACAGTCCGGATCAGATATGGAACTCTCAGATAATGAGGTTGGTGATAATGGTTATACGCCTCTGGAGCCCCAGTCTTCCATTGTTGATGATAGCTATAGGCATCTGGAGCCCCCCTCTTCCTCACGGGTGGAGTTTGGACAAGCCTATGATGGGACCCACAATTGGCCAGATGTTGCCGATCCCCTTCCTGATTACGAGTTGGCAGATTTACAGGAACACAATAGCGGGCATCTCGGAGACGGCACTAGTAGCCTTGGATATAGACCTTATCTCAGGGGGGATGATATTTACCCTCTGGGGATTCCAAGACCCTATCTCAGGGAGGATGTTATTCACCCTCCGGGGGTTCCGAGACCCTATGTCATGAATGCTGACGATATTCGCCTTCCCGGGGTGCCAATGCCTGATCCTATGAGTAGTAGTTATCTATCTGGTCGTGGTCCTGCTTATAATCAAATGGGATCTGCTAATTCGGTACGTGGTTCAGGATCTGAATTGCCTTACATGATGAATACACCAGCTATGCAGATGAGTACACCAGCTATGCAACGATATGCACCTCGTCTCGATGAATTAAACCATGTTAAGACGAATTCTTTGGGCCCTGAACATTCTATAGTTGATAGAAGTACAATTTCTGAGCTTAGTGCCCAATCTGGATCTGAAAATGTTCCACCAGGTTTTCCAGGTGGTTCTCCTCATTTGTATTCACGCCAGAATTCATCAAATTGGTTCAGTGATTAACTTGAATGTCCCCAATTTAGGTGTTCTCCTTTGTTCTCGATTAGTTATAATCTGTACATAGATGGCATTAGGATGGATGTGTTGTACGTGGGATTTTTGATTGTGCCCCTCTTACATCCTTTGCAGATTGTAGGTTTTACATGACATTATTCTATCTACATCCTATATGAAGAGTATTTTTGTTGTTGTTGCTGGGATTGTTTCTTGTACCTCGTTGGTGAGTGACTCAGTGTAGGTGGATAATGACCTGTATGTGACCCTATAGATGATAGATCTGTTATTCCATTAAAATTGTTTTTTTATTTTGTTGATTTGGATTATTATAATTATGACACAAGTTGGCATTTTCCTAAAATTTAAAGTGTGAAGGAATCGGTAAACTAGGGTCTTTGTGAAGACATAAAACATTTGTATTGAAATTTTGCAGTCTTTTTGAAATTTGTTATTATATTTCAATTCATAAGTATAAAGTATTAATAATTTTTTAAAACCAAAAAATGTATTTATAAATTTTGACACGGGAAATCATATAGAGCCTTAGACTTTTATTATGTTTTTCTGTTTAAAAATCCGCATAGAACCTTAATTATGCCTGGCTAAGTTTGTTTGTTACAAATTTAAAAAAAAGTGATTTGAACATTTAATAGTTGAGATAGTTAAAAAGCTGAAGCTACTGTGTTTGTTTATTGTGAAGAACACAATCTTTTTAAAATATCCTTATCCGAAAATACTGTAATTTTATTGTCTCTCCTTTAAAAGTTTTTTTTTCTCTCGAGAAACCATTCGTAATAACTTTTTATTTGAAACTATTTTTTGATTTTTTTAGATTATATTTTAAAAAAATTGAGCAAATAGATGAAACACTCTTAAATGTAATTTTTTTTCCTTCAAAAAACTCTTAACAAAGGGGCTCTTAATTGTTTTATTTTTCTATTTAATCAATAGCTTTGTTTTTATACACGCTGCATAAATTTATAAGTTTTTCTTTTTTACTCTTATAATAAGATTCTATTTTAAAATATTGAAAATTCTATTTAAGAATAATTTTCTGCATAAAGTTTTAAATAGGAGCAATGGAGCATATATCCTGTAACAAGATTTTGTGACATTAATTGTTTTTCAATTCCACCAATCTCTTCTAGCTGTCTTGGAGTTGGCCTATTACAGCTGTAATGACCTCACAAGTGAGGAACCCAAAAAATAAGATTCACATTCAATTCAATATTTTTTTGACCAACACATTCAATTCAATATTACGACCTACCATTTCGTCCATATATTGCCTTAAAAAATGCAAAACCTTTTATGCATTCTACTATTTATTTAGATATTTCTTTTCTCATTTCCCATCACTCACACAAACACAACACATAACAAGAACTAGAATAATATTCTTTCAAGGAGACAAAGATGGATGGTGAAATTGAGAGATTCATTAAGGTATGGATTATATCCACAACATGTCTATGTTATTGTTATTACATATCTTCCAAAATCCCCAAAGGCTTCCTAAGGCTTCTCTCAATCCTCCCTATTCTCTACCTTTTCCTAATCCTTCCTTTGAATCTCTATTCCTTCCACCTTGGTGGCCCCACAACCTTCTTCCTTGTTTGGCTCTCCACTTTCAAACTCATCCTTTTTTCCTTCAATCAACCTCCTCTTTTCCCTCTCCCAGACAATATCTTCCATTTCATTTCCATTGCTTCCCTTCCAATCAACCCCCAACAATTAAATTCAACAACCACTTTTTCATCCAAAAAGTCAATTTTACCCCTCACTTGTTTTAAAGTAGTTATATTGGTAGCAATCATATATAGCTATGAGTATAGAGAATATATGCATCCTTATTTTTTATTGGTCCTTTATTGCTGTCACATGTACCTTGGTATTGAACTTGTGTTAGCAATTAGTGCAGCACCGGTTCGAACCATGTTCGGTTTTGAAATCGAACCACAATTCAACGAACCTTATTTGTCCACGTCGCTTCAAGATTTTTGGGGTCATAGGTGGAATCTAATGGTAACTCGTATCCTACGTCCCACTATATACGATCCTGTTCGCCACATCATCAAATCTTATGTGGGTTCCACATATGCCACTTTAGCTGCCACCCTGGCAACTTTTGTTGTGTCTGGTCTGATCCACGAGGTAATTTATTATTACCTTGCACGTGTGCCTCCAACGTGGGAAGTCACATGGTTTTTTGTACTTCATGGTGTGTGTACGTCTATTGAGGTTGCAGTTAAGAAGGTTGTTCTTCGCCGTGGGTGGCGGTTGCACCGTGCTGTGTCGGGACCGCTCACGATTACATTTTTGGCTGTTACCGGGAATTGGTTGTTTTTTCCTCAGTTGCTGAGGAATGGTGTTGATAGGAAGGGTATTGCGGAGTATGCAATTTTGGTGAATTTTGTTAAGGATATGTTACCATTACATTTGATTAGTTAATTATTTATTTTTGTAGTGAGCATTCGTTGTTATAAACTTACAGTAACATAGTTTTGATGGATATAAATTCATTTGCTATGATCAAGTCCACGTCCAACTCATTTCATTTCCACCTATTAGTGAGAATGTTCATATAAAAAATCTTAAGATATACGAATAGTTTTGTCTATGCATGTAAAAGAATACATAATAGAATCATGGATGATAGGCTGGTTTCTAGTCTTTGGGATATTCAAGTTTTGAATGTGTTGCAAAACCGAAGTGTTTTCTTGAAAAATTTATTCTTTTCTAGATATGGTGTTCCTGGTGTGTGTGCATACTAAGAAGCATGCTAATATTCACATAACAAATATTAATTTTCCATATGATCTGGATGGAGAAAAGAGGGTACGTGACCTTATCAAAATCCGAAAGAAAAGAATGGAACAGGGAAAAAATTCACATAGTTTAGTATAGATGGAAATGAAGCATGGGCTCCGACACAGACACCAACATGTCGATACCACACACACTATGAGTTGAGGCTCTTGTCAGATCAATGGGTGGAAGGCTTATATTTTCATATCTCATACATAAAACAAAATCATCAAGCAAACAATGACCAAGCACAAGCAATTCTAGCAAGCGCATACATCCAGGTTGGATAACAAATTCCCATAAACCATTTTTGAACACAAGTAGTAAATTGATTTGGATTTTCTTGTCAAGTTCCAATACAAGCAATTCATTTGGAATAAATTCGGACAAATCACGTTCCATCGCATAAAAATTCAAAATGCGGAACATGAGCCATCAGACCACTATCCAACAGTTCAGATTATTTGACAACGGCAACGTGAGGTTGAACAGAGAGGATGCAGAGGGAAGATGCAGAGGGCTTGAAGATATTGTGATGGAAGAGGCGTAAAGAGAAAAAGGAGAGTTGAGAGGCACGTTCAAATGGCAAAATGAGAAACCTAGGACCAATGTAGTCAAGAACGAGTTCCTACGTAGGATCAGTAGGCTGGTGAAGGGACGTAAGATTGAGGAATGTAACATGGTTCGTAAGAACCCACTCGAGGGCAAAATTGTAACTTCACATACACACACACAAAAACTTAAAAATTATAATGCAAGAAAGTATATTATTAACTAAGGGGGTAAGAAAGTATAAAAAATGTATATTTAGTATTAATCCGGGTCCTTAAAATATATATATATATATATATATATATATCAATATGGGCCCAGCCCAATACTCTATATAAAAGAGTGAAATAACCAAACCCTGGTTATTCTCTCCACAAACATAGCCGCCGCCTGCACAAAACTCTTAGATCCACCTCTCTTCAATTGTTCTTCTTCTATAACCATTTTCTCTTCATCATCTGTCGGTTTTTCCTTTATAGCTTTTCACTTCTTCTTCCTTCTTCTCATTCTCTTCTTCGATCTTGACCAAATTTTTTTTGGCAAACACGACCCAGATCAAGGTCGTAGCACACTTGGGTGGGGAAAACACGTAAGATCGTGCGATCCTACGTGCTGGGACTCGATCCTGGCTACCCTGCCTAGGACTATTGAACCAAACACGTAAAAATTAAAATTCTCCTTTTCCCCCCTCCAAAACACACCCGATCCAAACATACCCACATGACATCAAACAAAAGATTAAGTGGGATATGATAGATTTGTCATATATGACTCCTTATTCGACAATCAAACAAACCCTAAATGGTTGAGAAAAGACACATTTATGTATGTTTTTGCAATTTTAATACATTCAAAAACTACTATGGTGCGTATCACACATTTAATTTCTAAGTAAATGTTATGCTACTCTTATGGCTTTTAGGCAAATTTATGTGTGACCACCTTGATAATAAAAATCATTTATATTTGGTGTTATTTTATAGATAAGAGGTGTTACAAAGGCTCAACTTGTTTTGTTTTTAAGTTCCCATTCACCACCATGAGCTTGGCGTCACACCCTCTATCCATAGCAACAACCAAGCCTTATTTCACTAAGTGAGGTCGGCTACATGGATCAAATTAAGTCATAATATTCTATCATAAACCATATTTGAATTCAACTCATTGACCTATAAATATTTTCTAATAGTTTCTCTTATGGTTTTCCTAGGTCTTCCTCTACCCAGGGACAGAGCTAGATATATTTGTTTTGGGGCAGTCGCCACCCCCAAATACAAGAAATTTATGACAAATATATACCGAAACTCATACTCGCCCCCCTAAAGAAATAAGAATGTTATTGTTGAGTGTTGAATTCCTGTGAAACATGACTAGTTGAACTACAATTACATGCATCCATCTAGAACTTTTCAATACACTCTAATTTCAATTCCTTTCCACGTCACTTGGTACCTAAATACAAGCTTTCTATCTAGTGCCCCACATTTAGTCATCTTCTTATAATATTAATTTTTGTGTATTGCTCAATAGAAAGAAAAAAAAATCATTACATTCGCCTCTTTTAAAAATAGTAGTATTCTTTTTGTTTGAGAGGGTAAAATAAGGCATTTTATTCATATTAGCAAAAGAAAAAAGACATTATTTAATTTAAAAAATATATGATTAGACTTTTTGTGATTTATTATCATGTTAGGTATGTTCTCATAACTACTACCAAAGCTTTTTTTCCCCTAAAAATCAGAAATTTAAAACAAAACTGATTAATTGATTTCAAACCAAGCAAATGACTCGACATTATATGAATTATTTTCGCCCCCCTTAACAAAAATTTCTGGCTTCGTCCATGCCTCTACCTATTTTGACTCAACTCTTCTCCATCTGATGTACTCTTAGGACGACATCTACAAGTCTTCTCTCTACATGTCCAAACCACCTAAGCTAATTTTCTACCAACTTTTCTACTATAGATGCTACCCCCAATCTCTCTCTAATGGTGTCATTCCTAATCTATCCCGTCTAGACTTACCACTCATTCAACGCAGCATCATCATCTTCACCACACTTACCACTCACCAACGTAGATAGAATCTAAACCCTAGCTAAATGTCATTTTAATTAGAGCTGACTCAACATAATCTCATATTACTAGTTTGCACTAAACAATAGAATTAAAAACTATTTAATGTGTGTGATCATGTCATGCTGATCACTCCCCAACTTCATCTTCCAACTTGTTAACTACTACTCGAACAAATGATGTGCATGCAAGCCGCAACCACATGGAAAACACAGTTAAGGCGATTCATTAGAATCAAAAGTATAAAATAGATTATTACAATTCAAATGTACTAATTTCATCAACACAAAATCATAACACAGATACAATTATCACCAAAATGCGACTATGCGAATTCAAATAACCATAGATTGATATGGACATAGAAATTACCTACTACTTAACAAACATAAATGTCTAGTCCGGATAATTCAATATATTCAACAGGAATGTCCTAGTGATGTCTTGTCATTACGTAAGACCTTCATATTAAAATTTCCCCCAGTGTTTACTTGACCGTCAATTTTGAAATCTAACACGACACAATCTCCAACCGCTGAAACACGGATGTGGATACGGACGTCGGATACGATACGAACACTGACACGCCGACACCGCTAATAATTAAAAAAAGTCCACATAATTCATTGTAATTATGTGTCGGTGTCGTGTCGGTGTCAGATACAACACGTGTTCTATACTGGTGTTAGCGCAGCTTTAAGCTTGATGAACAAGCTAGGGTTTTTCTTATTGTTCTAGTTTTGTTGAATTTTAGTGAATAGAAAGAATAGATAAATGAGGAGAATATAATTGTGAAAGTAGTGATTTCATTGACATGTGAAATACACATTAGAAAGGCTTATATACATGGTTTTGTTAAGTTGCTTGAAAGACAAGTAATCTATCAAACCCTAACAACCTTATTCTAGAATCTAGTAAATTAGTAACAAACTAATAAAAAACTAAACTAACTAGGTTTCTAATGTGATTAACCAAACAAATTTGATTAGATCACTAACTAACTTGAATTATCAACTAACAACCGGGACACGCTTAATCCGAAGAGTGTCCGTGCTTCATAGCCCCTAATATATCTTACATTTGCGAATGCTCATAAGTATGATACAACATTTATCATCATTAACACACTAACTAGCATAACATAGTCCATGTCTAAAGCCTTAAAAATATCAAAAGAAAACTTAAAATCTTATCGCCCCAATGTCATTCTAGTCCTACAAAAACCCTAATATCATTCATGAAAAACATATAACAAATAGAAACAAGCAATCCAATCCACAAAATTCTGTTGACTATTTGAAAAACCTAATTGACATGAGGAGTGGAAACAAAGTTGTTGTGTGTAGAAATGAATTAAAAGAACAAAATTAATCATCATCAATGTCAAAATATTTTATTTCAAGTGGTTGCTATAATTTTTTCTACCTGATAAGAATTACCTCTAAAAAAATATTGCATATAGGAATCCGGTCTAAAAATAGTTAGTTACATCCACAATTTTTTGAAGAAACATCCACAATTGTTTTCTCCATATGCAGAACCCACAGTGGTAGCAGAAGTCACATCCACATCTAGAAAGAGAAATTATATAGTTAGACATAAATTTAATTAATGTTAAAATATGTGAAAAAGAGATGATAAAATGCATAATTAACCTGCATATCATGTGATCACATCCATTAATTCTCTCGACATAGATAGAGCACCTTGGACATCTTTTCCACCTTTTTTTTTTGCCAACTCCATAAATTTCTTATCCAATTCAATATTTTGAATTAATTTCCATCCATAAGACATTAACTTAAAGGGAATAGAAGACTCATAAATTAAAGACTCCCATCGAAAAGTAACTTGTTTAGGTAAAATGTGTTGCAATTGTTTTGGCTTCAATTCCACAGAACAACTTGGACTTGGACAAGTAATAACCTTAACCATATTATTGTTTATTTGAATGGTTACATATTTGCATATGCGGTCAAGACAATAGAAGTGGTTGCACTTTGTTGTTTGAAACATATCAGAATCTGTTTTCAAATCAAAACATATACCGCATGATCAGTTATGTGTTTGTTTCATGGGTATGGCCATATTTTTTTCTTTGCAGCACCCTAATAACAAATTTGCCAATAAAGAAGGAACGTGATTGGAAGTCCCTGAGGGTTTCGATTTTGGAGAAGAAAACATCACATTCACAGCCATGAGAAGAACTACGGATTTGACCTAATCTTGAGTGGTGCGTTTCTTTAATGTTCCTCATATCCACAATTTTTTCAAAATTTGATTTTGAAGGAATATCTCAAAATTTGTTATTGGCATAAAAAAACGTATTAGTTGTTTTTTTTAAAGAAAAAGTGTATTTGTTATAGGGGAAGAGGAATGCTAGCGACACTCACTCTTGAACACTCTCTCTAACACTCACTCTTTTATTGGTTTAAATCATTATGAGTGTACACTTTGGAAATAGAACCCACACAAAGTGGTGGGACATACATGAATTTCATCCGATAAAAGAGTGAGTGTTAGAGAAAGTGTTCAAAAGAGAGTGTTGCTAGCATTCCTCTATAGAGAAATCATATTTGGTACGGGATTTTGTGTACGGGAATTCACGGACGCGTGAATTGTTTCTGTTTTCACGCGCTTCAATTACTTTGTCCAGAAAAACAATAATAAATTAAATAAATAATATAGTTGAAATTTCTTGGAGCAAGCACACCGTACACCGCCTCTTCAATTTCTTTCCTTGCATCATTTGTTGGACTCACTTCTTCAAAGTTCAACCTGTACGCAACTCTTCACCCTTTGTAACTCAACAAACGTTTGTGATATGCTTACAGAGATTTAGAATCATAAAAAAAATAAAAATATAAGTGATGTTTTTGTCGGTGACGGATCCAGAAATTTTTACTTGTGAGGGCAAAATTTTTTATGATAAATATTTATATAAATTTTTTAGAAATGCAAAATTGATAAAATAATAACATTATTATCATTGAGTAAAATACTTGACATTATAAACAGTATACTCTTGTATAGTAGAAAAATTAAAGACTCGTTAACATCTACTAATTAAAATTGTTATTTACGTGTCTTTATATTTAAAAAGTATGGTAAATTAAAAATCATTTAAAATTTCACCTCAAATGCATTTTCACATTTGATTTTATAAAATTCATAAAAAAAAAAACTCTTTATAGTATAAATTTCCATTTAATGGGGCAATCTATTAATTTAAAAGGGGGCAATAGCTAAAATGTCAAAGATTTTACAAACAATATAGAAAAAGTAGTTAGGAAGAGAACATGAGAAACTTGCCTTGATACCAACTGACGCAAAACAGAAGGGTAGGCTAGCAAACACTATACCTAGATTGACAAGAAACAAGTTTGAAAATAGGGTTTCAGAATCCATCAAAAATTGAGAAAACTCTCTAAAATATTATTTAATGAATAAAAATGTCTACAACTGTTAAGCTTAAATAGAGAAATAACAAAACCTTAATGTGCCGAAAATCTAAAATAGAAAACAAAACAAACAAATAGTAAAATTGGGCCGAAATAATAAAATACTAAGCAAATACTATGGAAACACTCCTACATCACTTGTGGATCCCTGACATAATAATTCTCTTTATATTGTCAAATTATTTACCAGTGTTCCATTTAAACGAATTAGTTATTCTAGAGATTTTATTAGTTAAAGCATAAACATAATATAGAAATGCCTTAATTTATTAATAATAAATATTCGATACAAGCACTATATTTTAAAAATTTATTGGCCTATAGAGCTTACACCAACAAGCACAAATTTAAGACTTATCTCATACAAAAATAAAAAAACAAAGGGAAATATTAACATGAATTTCGTCCTAAATTCATCTTAAAGTTTCACATAAATTTGAGAGGGACTTTAAAAAAAATATTAAAAATGTAAAGCATTATCGTCCCAAATTCGTCTCAAAGTTTTGCACATATTTAGGATGGCCCTGAGAGGAACGTAAAATCGTAAAAAACATTACACATTTTGTCTTAAATATATTTCGAAGGATTTGACGGATCTTGGACGGATGCATATACTTGAATTTAAAAATTATTTTATCACTGGTATGTTCAAAAATCGTGGAAAGTTTGTGTCAATGGGACCAAGTAGAGACGAAATAACTTACATAATTGATTCTTCGGAATTCCGTCCTTAATCTGTCTGAAAAATTAATGTAATTTCAAACGATTTCTATTCAGTCCAAAATTTTCATTTGAAAATGTAAATTTGCTGGTAGTTTAGAGCATGGGCTAAATTTGAGACCTATAAATCTAACTTCAACTTGAATCAAAATAACCTCAATTTTGATATATGTGTTTTGCTATGTTTCTTTGATATGTTCTATTGAAAACCTTCAATCCTAAAATCCTAAGAAGCTTTCGACAATCAGATGCTAAATTATCAATTGAAATCTGATATCCTTTACAAAGTTTAGAGTGATGAGGTTCAATGCTTGGGCTTTGACATAAGTAGCATCATCAAAACCACCCTTCTTCCAAGTTACCACTGCATGATTGTTTTTTTCATTCTTTAATTTTCTTTAAGAGGGATTATCTTGGATTTTTTTTTATTTTTTTATAAGCAAAATGTGTATTATTGAATGGAGTACAATGGGTACTTTAACTCATTACAATAATACAAAGATGATGGTCGGAGTTAACCCCTTTCATAATAAGTAATTATAGTTAACCCCTTTCTCTGTTGGTGTCAACCTAGTTGGGATGCTTCAGTCTCTCCCCGATGCCTAACCTTCCTCTTGGTCTTATAAAAAAAAAACCAGTTTTTGAATTCAAAACCAGATACCATATACCTCTTGCTATTTAGCCAACTCCATGACACAGCTTGAATCTTGCATGTCTAGTCGAATAAAGTGCTGGGAATAAACTCTAGAATGGTTCATTACATAACCATTTTTACTTCCAAAAACCTATCTCCAATCCATTTCCCAAGTTACATTTAATTTTGTTTGGAAACAATGCTTCGCTAGCTCACCATGTTTGTTGTGCCTGCAAGTAAAATGTATTTCCACCAGTTCGAGTCCTTTCTTGTTATCATAAGACCATCAAGGCTGAGTATTTTACGAGCTAACTAACCATATTTGAATTTTAACAGATCATACCATAATGCATTTTTGTCTATAAGCCACTTCCATTTTTTCAAAAGAGAAATATTGAAAAGCTCCAAGTCCTTTAGACCTGACCCACCTTTATTCTTTGGCTGACATACATGTTTCCAACTTACCCAAAAGGTTTCATGATGATTTGAGCAGCATGCCCACATGGACATCCTTTGAATTTTAGTCAATTCATTCTGGAATAATAAAGCCCAGACACTCCTCGGATTATGCGTGTCCTGATGTCGGACACGTGTTGTGTCTGACACCGACACTTGTAATTACACTGGATTATGTGATTTTTTCTAATTATTAGCTGTGTCGGCGTGTCAGTGTCCGTGTCGTGTCCCGTGTCCGTGTCCATATCCGTGCTTCATAGGATTATTTTTGGTGCTTTAAAGAAGGTGAAGTAGTACAGAGGTAGACTACTCAAAACTAAGTTAATGAGAGTTACTCTCCCTCTTATGGATCAATTTCTCCCATTCTTTGTTGATCACTTCTTTATCATTTCATCTATAACCATTTTCTAAGTATCACAATGTCGCAGATTCGCCCCAACAGGTATACCAAGGATGCGAAACAGAAACTTATCAATACTTCGAGAGAGGAATGTAGAATGGAGAAAGCGAGTCTCCTTGGCTTAACCCTTTGCTCACCTCAAACTCTTTGGTCAGACTTCCATTCTCAAGATCAGACATTGAGCTAGAGAAGACGCAAGTCATCATCTATTTAATCCATTTCTCATGGAACCTTATCTGGTTGAGCATTTATTCTAAATACTTCCAACTCACCAAATCAAATGCTTTTTTGAAATCTACCTTTATAAACATGCACTTTTCTCATTTTTTTAATTAAATCAATTAGCTCATTTAACACAACTATTGTTGTCAAAATCCCGACTTAAATCCTAAAATCCAGGATTTTGGGTTTTTTTTCTAGATTACCCTCTCTTGTCTAGGAGGTATTTAACCCCTCATGATATCAACAAATCAAAATGTAATATACATTGACAACATTAAATGTCAAATATATGAGTCAATTTTTTCTAAAAAAAAATCAATTTTAATCATAAGGTAACTTTTAATACTTTTAATTTTTATTTAATTATAGACAAGATTACATTAGAGGTCCTTTATCTTATTTATTTGTAACACTTTGGTTCTTTATCTTTATTTTTTTCCGTTTAGGTCTTTTATTTCTCATAAAAGCACATATACATCATTTTTCTCATTTTTTTATTAAAAGAAACATAATTTTATTTTTTTTAAAATATATTTTTATTAAAAATGAAAAAATCCAGAAATATGATGAAGATGTTCATCATCTTCATCTTCTTTGTTTGAATCTTCATCATCTTCATTGAATCAAAAAAATTTCTACACAAATATATGTCCAAATATCATGAATTAATGTTATGTTCACCTCAAATCTTCTTTTAAACACAAAAATCAAAACCCTATAGAGAAAGAGATTTAGTTTCATAAAAAAAAAAAGATTTAGTTATATAAATTGTCACACCGTGTATTATTATTATTGTTATTATTATTATTGTTATTATTATTATTATTATTATTATTATTATTATTATTATTATTATTATTATTATTATTATTATTATTATTATTATTATTATTATTATTATTATTATCTAACTCAATATTCAAACCTGGCATAAAAGTAACCCCAAAATTGAGAGAAGCTTTGCACATCAATTTTGTTGTTTTTAGAACAATCTTAACTTTCGTAAAGCCTAACTCTTCCACCAGTGACTAAGCCTCCACCATCCACCTTGCAACATTTGTGAAATTAAGATTTTTATTTTTGTGTTTAAAAGAAGATTTGAGGTGAATATAACATTAATTCACAATATTTGGAGATATATTTTGGAAGTTTTTTTATTTTATTTAAAGAAGATGATGAAGATTCAAAGGAAGAAGATGAAGATAATGAACATCTTCATCATATTTCTGGATTTTTTTCATTTTTAATAAAAATATATTTTAAAAAATAAAATTATGTATTTTTTAATAAAAAATGAAAAAATATGTATATGTGCTTTTAAGAGAGATAAATGACCTAAACGGAAAAAAATAAATATAAAGGACCCCTAATGTAATCTTGCCTTAATTATATTTAGGTTTTCCATCTTAATTAATTTAAACTACATGACTGACTTAGAACAATTAAAATTTCACATCAAATTTCTTTCATTTGAATGCCCTTAAATTTATCAATTACATTCATAAAATTTCTTCTTTCCATTTTAATTGTTCAATTTTGTCGTTCCAAACTGCAACACTTTTCAATTTTCGTGAGAATCGTCGTCGTTCGTTTGATTCCAAATATCGTGAGAATTGTCGTTATTTCCAGAACCATGTCAGGTATGGTGACTTGATTTTTCTTGGTTGTGAGGTAGTTAATTATAACAATTGAGTAAGTCATCCGTTGTGCTTTGAGGACTGGTAGCAGTTGTTGCCGCTTCGATGTTGTGGGAGTTTGCTAGCATTTTTTCGGTTGCTGCTGAAATGGTTATGTACATCATGAGGCTTTTGTTCTTTTGTTTGGACTTAAAGGCTTTGGCTGATAGTGAGGCAGGTCTATGAGTGTTAAAAGTTACCTTATGATTAAGATTAACTCTTTTATATTTAGAAAAAATTGATTCATTTATTTGACATTTAATGTTGCCTATGTATATTACATTTTGATTGGTTGATATCATGAGAGAGTAATTACCCCCTAAACAAGATAGGGTAACGTAGGCCTCACCAGGATTTTGCGACTTTCTTCACCTTCAACGACTTAAATCCATAGTAGAATCCTAAAATAGGCAAAATCCATCGATTTTGATTGCGATTTTACGATTTCTTATAAACTAAGTCATTTATGACTATATACCATTTATAATATATATTTAGTATTTTTTTTATTTTGGGCAAAATCTATCGATTTTGATTGCGATTTTACAATTTCCTATATCGATTCTACAAAAGTCCTTGAGTAAAATCCTTTGATTTTGATTGCGATTTTACAAGTCCCGATTTTGTTATTCCCTTTCGACCTGAAGTAAAGTCTCGATTTTGACAACCTTGAATACAACCACTCCATCTAAAACTTGTCTGCCTGGAATTAGTGTCGTGTGGCAAAACAAAATGACTTTTCCTAGCACTTGTTTCAATTGAGAAGCAAGTATTTTGGACAGTATATTGTAGAGACTAATGATTAAGCAGATTGGCTTGGATCATAGGTTTTGCTTCCTTGCAGATATTCAAACAATCATAGGTTTTGCTAATTGCACTAAAAAAGGGTGAATTGTTGTGGCTTTAAATATGCCATAATTTTGTTTGCCTAAAATAATAAAGGGCTAAATATGTTTTTGATCCATATAAATATATCCAATTTTTGTTTTAGTCCCTTTAAAATTTTCCTTCAACTTTTAGTCTTTATAGAATTGTATTTTTTCTTTATATATAAAATTCAACAGAAATGTATAGAATACTGTAAAAATCACTTAAAAAAATAGATTTTTTTTTATCAAAACATAAATTAATTATGAATTTTTTACCGCAAAAAATACACTACAAGAAAATCACTGATTTGCTATAAAACAAATGGTAGCTAAATCGAAGGTAATTTCTAGAAAAACTCATTTGGCTACCTTTTAGTTGTGATTTAGCTGTCATACTGGCCGTAGCATGGATTGGGCGACAAATTAGGTAGCAAAATATTTCCTAGCTAATTTGCAACTAATATTTTAAAATGCGAAGCTAAAACCCAAGTAATCTGCAGCCAAATATTGGTCAAAAGTATAAGTTTCGCAACTAAATGGCTTGGATATTGTTGCAAAAGTTTCATAGTAAATCTCTAGCTACAAATTCCTAGCTATTTCAAATGTAAATCCAAGCTTTTATGGTTTATTCATATATTATAAATGTTGCTCAGTTGTTTATTCTTAGGTGTTAATCCCAATAAATATATAGCAATTACACACTAATTTCTATGCAATTAGCACATGCAATCTCTAATATGAATTAGGCTTATACCAATTGAATAATGAAGAAAATACATTATATCATGTGTATTTCAATGAATTCTTGCATAAAAAAATATACACTTCGAAACATTCTTTTTAATCCTCCATGTGCAAGAATACAAATCAGCTCTTGACTATCATTAAGGAGTCTCTCAGACTCAAGCACAAATTTTATACTAAAACAAGTTTATCAACAAATTATGAATCTAAATGGTCTTCATGACACGAACTCATGTTCACATGATCACAAGGAAGAAACCTAGCATCATTTTCGTGAATTAAACTTGTGACCACTTCTCAGGGTCACAACACAACAACCTTGCCATCGTGACAAGGCTCGGCCTCTGAACCACAAGACTAACAAATTCTTATATTTGATAGTTTTGAATCATTTATCGTCTACTTTAGGTAATTTAGCACCCATTAAGCATATTTTCAACTAGGGAAAAAAAGAGTAAAAAGCATTCTAAGAATTTTATGAATACTTATTCAACCTGTTCAAAAGTACTAGCTCACAACAGAGCTTTGAAGTAACAGAAATTTGATATTATTGAAAAGACATTGAGAATTAGAGACATATCTACTCTATTTATGAGAAGAAGAAGCCACCTGATATGCCACCAACTTTAATGCAGCATCTGATGACATGTTAGGCTTGGTAGGTCACGCACCCATCTTATAAGCCTACACTGAACAACACCACAGCGGCGATCTTGATCTATACCAAATGGAACAAATGAACAAGGTCTTCATTTCCACAGCACAAACTAATTAGAAACAATAATTAGAAAAAACAAATGAACTGATAAACTAATTAAACTAGTATTTATTAACTTCTTGGGGTACCTTCTTAAGTTTGAACACAACACAAACTGTACCAATTGCATACCCTGCAGTGTCAAGGTCTTCATTTGTAACCTCAGCTCCTTGTGCTCAATAATATGACCAAAACAGACAGTGAAAAGAAAAAAACAAGTCAGTCATAATTCATATTACATCATGATCACTCAAGATACTTCTTGAACTAGTTAATACTTGTAAAAACAAGTCAAGTTACATGCAACTCTTTGCTTTCTCAATCTACACGGAAGTAAGAAAAAACAACACAATTAATAAAGTCTGAATTTCCTTTTTAATAAATCATCTTCATAACAATTCAAATTCTGAAAAAATCATAGAAAAAAATAGTACTTTCACCAGTTTGACGAAAACTCTCAATGAATTTCTTAAGATAAGTATCCATATACTCAAATCACAAATACAACATTGTTTTCCCTTCATTATTCTTACCTTAATGTTTCACATCCAACAAGGCAACAACCTAACATCTGGAAAAAGTCAGAATTTGCCAAGGCATGGCAAGCATCTGAAAGTTGGATGATCACTAGATTTTTACATTCTGTCTTCTCTCCTCCTTGGAGCACATGTTATGATTTCATCAACTCTAAGGATCATCTCAGCTGCCTCTGTTGCAGATAGCAACACAGCCTGATTGACTTTGAATGCTTCACAAATGCCCTGTTCAAACATGTCTTCAACCTACGAGAAGTACACATCAATCAAAGTATATTAGCCAAACAGAAAATAGAAAGGAAGCATGCTGAGCTAGCAGCCTACATGATATTTTTCTAAAATACAACAAACCTGGTAAAGTCACTGTTACATATACTTAGTTAATAAATGATAAACTGTTAAGAACTTAAAAACTAGTTGTCAAGGGTAAAGAACTAAGTCACTCGACTACTTCACTAAGCCTCTCATACTATTCAGTAGGACTTAGTCACCGCATAATACCAAAGTCCCTATCATACACATCCTAACTCCATTGTATCCTCTAGGGAGTCAATCTAATTACGAAATGACTGCATGAAATAAATACAAACTTAACATAATCTAGGTCTCTGGATCTACAACATGATGCAAATTGTATATCTCGAGGTCACATATGCTATACAAAATTCTAAAAAAATTAATATAATCAGTACTATACAATTACAAAACTTAATAGCAAGATCTCAGTGTATAACAGTAAACTATCAAAATCTTCAAGAACAAAAATCCTTACATTTCAATCCTAAATCCTAACATTACAATCATTGGATTCAAAATTCAGAAAATAAATCAAAAAATTGGCATAGAAATCACACTGATTAACTAAAGTTCAACTAAAAAAATCAGAGTGAATCAATCAACAGATTCAGTACAAAATCAAAGCAACTTAGTAACAAAGTCAACAGATTCAGTAAAAAATCAAAGCAATTCAGTAACAGCAAGATGTCTCATTCTTTAAGAACAAATACACTGACATTTTCAATCCGAAAACCTAACATTACAATCATTCGATTCAAACTCCACAAAAATTCATGAAAATAAAAAATCGACAAAGTAAACAAGCATTATTAACATGATTAACAATAATTTCAACTCAAAAATCAAAGCGATTCAATCACAACACAAATCACAAAAAATCGACAAAAAAATTCAACAGATTCAGTAAAAAATCAAGTAACAAAAATGAGAGTAATCACACTGAATCGTACGGATCAGAAGCAAAAATGTAGAGAGAGAGAGAGAGAGAGAGAGAGAGAGAGAGAGAGAGAGAGAGAGAGAGAGAGAGAGAGAGAGA
>Ga0315915_1000049_pt1 | contig 75251 bp, 29 predicted proteins | sample MpolbnodulesMG_FD_207738 | JGI IMG/M metagenome (GOLD analysis project Ga0315915, IMG submission 207738) | Medicago polymorpha root nodule microbial communities from Los Angeles, California, United States - branched nodules | ecosystem: Host-associated > Plants > Roots > Nodule | place: USA... | reverse complement strand
CTTGAACAAATTGTTTAGCATATCCAATTGATTATTTTTAATACCTTGTTATTGCCAAAACTCAATAGGTGACTTGTGAAACACCCTTGTTCCAACAGATCTCAAAACCAAAAAGACAGTAGACCACAAACTAGTAGCAGGAGAAACAAATCACTGAAACTATAATCCCCTAAACCTAAGAAATATTTCTTTTATCTTGATATTCAACAAAATATTCATCGCATAAGTGTCACGAAATGTTGTCCATTCCTCGGTCACTTGAACGCTTGCGACTTCATCTACACCATTAGTCGCTACTCTTTCCGTTTGTTGGTTGGTTAACTCTTCATCAATAGCAGATAAAAGCTCCAAGTCTTGATCCTATAAAATTTCATCACTTTGTTTCTTCTATTATATAATTGTGCAACACGAAACAAACATTAATAATTCTAATTTGTGTTTTGATATAAAAAAAGAAGGAGTTCTTAGTATACTCCATCCTTTCTTTAATACCCCAAATGACCTTTCAATTACATTCCTTGCACGTGAATGACGGATATTAAATAAATCCTTGTAATTTTGAGGGGTGTTTCCAATCCACTCTTTGAGGTGATATCTAGTGCCTCTATATGGTGGTAAAAGAACCAGGGCCATTTGTATATCCCGCATCCATAAGAAAATATTTTCCTACAGATTTTCCCAAAATAAAGAAAAATTCAAATAGTTGCATTTGATCCATTAAATAAATAAAGTATCACCATATTCATAATGTTACCATTTGGAATTCGAAAACAGTTTTGATGGCGTAAAGCGTCTCGCAATACTCGAGAATCTCCAGCAGACCCTTCCCACCCTAGTAACGCATAAATGAACCTTAAATGTGTACGACAAACTCCTAAGACATTCGTTGATATGTCACCCTTTCTACTTCGATATCTAGGCCTATCTTCTGCAACAATTGTCACTAGAATATGTGTCCCATCAAGTGCTCCAATTGCATTTTAAAAACATTAAAAAATTACAGCACCAATAACTTCTTAAAATGGCTTATAAGTTGTCAAACAAATTTCAAACTTACCTAAAACCATTTCAATTTATTTGCCTATGGACCCTCTAGATTATAGTCATGAAACTTCAAATATTCTTGGCTCACTTTTATAACATCTCGAAGGACATTATTTATTTTTTTAATCAACAAATTTTACTAAGCAAGGTTAGCACAAGACGCACAAAACCCGCAAAGGAGGAAAAAGAGTACAAAGAAGGGCCATACAAACCACAACCTTTCCACACTAAACAAAACTCAATAAAAAACCTCCTAGAATCTTAATTCCACAGCAAACCAGGAATAAGAAAAGAGCAACTAGAAGGACATTATTGAATTGCCTACTTATTGTTTCTTTGGATCTACAGTAAATAAAGTACACTACTCTATATTTTAGGTTGTGAGCAAGGATATGCAAAAACATTGCGACAACTTCAGTTGTAGGAACATTTCTTGTCCTTACTAATTGCCTTTTCTCTTTTTAAATCTTACAAAGCTTACAAAATGCTCCCTTGCTAACTCGTAAATGTTCAATACAATCAATTTACGTTCCTCTATATAAACGATTCAGAAAATTGCGCCTTTCCAATTCTAAATTTCGAGACGGTTCCTTAACAAAATATGTGTCATAATACCAAGTCATTGCACCTATAAGCATATGAACAACACTAACAACAATGGACATTGTTTCCTCTAAATTGCGCTTTTGCGTTTTCTTGAAGCTATCGAATCGTTGACTATACTAGTGTCCATTTATGCTTGAAATCTAAACAAAAGAAAATACGACTTGAAATATGATAGAAAAAGCTTTATATATGGTACTAACCTATCAAAAAACAAGAACAGTATATACTCATTAAAGTCAATCAAACACAAACCACAATCTTACATAGTGAAATAAGTCAATTCTAACAACTTAAAATCCAAACAACTCTAAAATAAACAAGTTCTAACAGCTTACACAGTGAAATCCATCAATTCTAATGGCTTAAAACAGAAAAAACAGTGAAATAAGTCAATTCTAACAACTTAAACCATGAAATAAGTCAATTCTAACAACGTAAAATCCAAAAAAACTCTGAAATCAACAAGTTCTATCACCTTACACAGTGAAATCCATCTATTCTAATGACTTAAATTAGAAAAACAGTGAAATAAGTCAATTCTAACAACTTAAAATCCAAAAAACTCTGAAATCAACAAGTTCTAATAGCTTACACAGTGAAATTCATCAATTTTAATGGCTTAAATTAGAAAAAACAGTGAAATAAATCAATTCTAACAACTTAAAATCCAAAAAACTATGAAATCAACAAGTTCTAACAACTTACACAGTGAAATTCATCAATTATAATTTCTTACATCAGAAAAACAGTGAAATAATTCAATTCTAACAACTTAAAATCCAAAAAACTCTGAAATCAACAAGTTTTAACAACTTATACTGTGAAATTCATCAATTCTAATGACTTAAATCAGAAAAACAATGAAATAAGTCAATTCTAACAACTTAAAATCCAAAATCTCTGAAATCAACAAATTCTAACAACTTAAAATCAATAAGCACGAATATCTATCAATTATAAGCAAAAAATATACATACTAGAAATCTGAAGAATATGATGCAATAAGCTTTTAAAACGACGAGCAGAGAGAACTGTGACGACGATGAGAGAGAAGCACCACCAAGCAAGGAAAGAGAGGCACAGTGAAGCTTCGCGAGAGAAGAGAGTGAGAGTCGCATGAAGAAAGTGAGAAACGTGTGTGATGAAAAAAAATGGCAGAGAATTTTGAATTTTTTTTGTAATTTAGGTGTTATTTTAAGGAAAAAACTTAGATACAATTTCTTAGGTGTTAACAACATACGAAAAGCACATAAGGAATTGTACCTAAGTTTTGTCCTTATTTTAAATCCTTCAAATTTTAAGAGAGAAATTCTTATATAAATGCCTTGAATTTTAAAAACGACTTAAATATTTTCCTAAACAGTGGATTTTGGGCAGAGTAAATTTAAATACTCTAAAAAATTACATTCCCTCATTAAAATTCTCTATCCAAACACACTCTTAGAGAAGCCATTTTTTTTTCTTTGTCAATGGTTTATGGGGTTTAGATTTAGAAATTAGATATCAATGTCGTGTTTGTTAGTGGAACAAACTTACCCTCATAAGAAAAAACGATTCGAGAAATCTAGATTCAGAATCTGCGGAGTTATTCATAGGTTTAGAACCTAGAAGAATCATGATCAATCACGAGAATCAGAGATAAGTCTCGTATGGGTTCAAAGGTAATGTGAAGGAGTAAATCTAAACAATAAACTAATTTCTCTTAGTCCAATAACAAGGTTACAACAATCATGTATACTTTTAGTGATTGCTGGTACATCACAATAATTTATCATACACATATGTAGTTAATCATAGTTTGATCTCTAACGAACTTATAACTTATCATTGATGACTTAAGATACAAGTAAGCAAAGTAAACTATTTTCTATCTAACTGTTGAGATTGTGATGATGTGTCTTTCTTGATGTGTAATAAAAGTAGTCCAAATTTACTTCATATATTGTTCATATACAAGAGACATAACTTGATCATGGTTATTTTTTTTAGTGGCCGGGATTCGAACCCCGAACCTTAAATATATTATACATTGTTTATATCAACTGAGTTAAGTTTACAAGGACAATTTGATCATAGTTATTATTTTGCTAGATTAGTTTTATATCCGGTTAGAAGGTAGTTAGATATATAGAAGATAGTTAGCTCTTTCTACTATATAAAAACACTTTTCACTCAATTCAACACATTATAAGCTTATTTTCAATCCTTCCATTATTAATTATTAATATATACAAATGGGACTGTCAAAAGAGATAAAATGTCAAAAATCTAATTACGAGGAGTTAAAAAAAAATACAATTTAGATTTTAATTCAAATTCAATCAATTGGCTGCGTTGAGTTGAGGAAATCACGGGCTGGGCATTGATAAACTAGTGTGAGGGGTCGTAGGAAAACATATAGACTATTTCTTTTTTCGCTCTATAAACAACTTCTCGTGTGTTCTATGTAAATTGGATTCTAGAATTCGAACGACCTAAACATTCTATAAAAATTTCAAAAAATATGTTGAAACATTTTAGATTTTAAAATTCAAACAAGACAAAACTCAGAGTGGGAAAAATAATAGTCAAATATATAATAGATGAATGAATAATTATCATAGATCATATATCATATAGAAAATAATAATGAGCCACTAGAGAACGAGAAATTTCTCAAACCCTAGCCGTCACCCCTTTCTTCTTCTTCTTGTCAGATGAGTGATTTAGGATCAATTTTAACCCAAAAATCACCCCTCCGAGTTGTTTTTCCTCATATCCTAATTAAATAAGTGATTTCACATATTTTCTATTTTCTTTCGTTTGTTTTTGTGATTTCGTCGTCTCTGAACGACTCTGTTTGTTTTGATTTTCCGTCTTTGTGCGGTGTGTTTTTGATTTCCCGTCTTAGTGCGGTGTTATTTGATTCAGGTTGAAAGATTAGCTTCGAGCAAGTGCAGATTCGATCAATGACAATTACTTTGGTGTCGTCAACGTTGCAGATCCGGAAACATGAATATTCCGGAGACTTTAATATAGTCATATTTGTAGGCATAAGTACTTTGCCGTTTTATGCTATTGACATGGATGCTGTGAGTTTGTTCATAAATTCATCCCTTTTGTTTTTAACGAATTTGGATTTGTATTGTATTGATATACTCTATCAATTTGAATGAATGAATATCGTTTATTTTTGTAAAAAAAAAAAAAAAAAAAGAAAGAGAAATGAGTGAGTGACATTGGTCCGTGGCTTTCTTAAAGTACACGTTATAATAATACCTTTTTTTTTTGAGAGGCGTTATAATAATACTTTTAAATGACTGTATTGTAAATTGTATAAAAGTTACAATTAAAATATCCAATTACGAAGATCCTCCTATATATTTGCACTGCATTCCTTGGTCATGTGATAGTGATTTTCTTAATAAAAATTCGTATGATTTGGGTCCATAAATTATTCCATTTTTGGTTTTTTGTTACAAAATTAGTCTTTTATGTGTACTTTGTTTCCAGAGAAAGGGTCGTAATACTTGTAGAAAAATGGCAATACGTCTCAAACCAACACAATCAGATCAACTTAAGTTGGTTAACTTAGACAAGTTAAAAATCGTTTTAAAAATATAATTTTAGTATATTTTTCATAATTTTTTTTTTTTAATTTTAGAGTAACACACCCTTTAACTTTACCACTTTCTACGTCATAACCATTGTTGTCTGCAACTATTATTGGTTTCCTACCTTTATGGTTTTGTTTTTTCTAAAATGGCTACAAATCACGTTAAGGATACCAAATGGGTTACCTGTTTTCTTTGTTTGTTTCTCTTAGTCACATAAACAAATGACAACTACCATGCTACACATGTTGTTTGTTATTGTCTCAATTAATAATATAATCCCAATCCCATTTTTCTTTTTGACTTAAATAGTATAATCCCTTCTTGGATCTATCATTTTGGAGCATGCATATATCTCTCTCACACACATAAATATAAGTGATCAAATTGCAATATATCAACAAAAAAAAAATAGAAGTGATCAAATAACACATGAAGAGCTAAGTTAAAGTTAGACTCATTCAATAGCACTCTATTAAATACTTTTTTTTAAAAAGCTACTATCATATTGATTAATATATCTATAAATTAAGTTTAGAGTTAAATATATTTTTTAGTCTCTGCAAAATTTATGATTTTCAAGTTTAATCCTACCAAAATCTTTGTTCAATTTTAGCCTTCATTTTGCTTTTGTAGAGATTAAATACCAGGACTAAAAACACTCATTTCCAAGTTAATAAAAGTATGAACACAAATTTCTTTCAAAAAAAAAAGTATGAACACAGATTGAATAAAAACTATGTAGGGACTAAACCTAGAAAAATGTAATTTTATAAGGATTAAATATATTTAACCCTTAAAATTATTTTATAAGTTTTACATTTTTTTTTCTTTACCTTAAAAATTATCGTTATATTTGGCCCACTAACTACATATCAAAAGAAACTTTAAGGTATAGTGTCTATATGTCACATCTCTTGTAAGGATTCTAGCAGCCTTGACTATGTAAATATTTTTTCCTAGATTTAGAAACAACCACAAAGAAGTCATTTGTATTGAAGTTTGACATGTTGGATTTGGAAATACGAGAAACGATATTTGAACGATTATTTTGTGACATCTTTTTATCTTATATTCACGTTGTATTCTTACGACATGTTCGGCGATGGACTTTGTGAACAAAATTGAAAACTCAAATGAACTCAGCGAATCGCTATACACCAAAAACACAAAAAAGCGAACATGAACAATAACATTGCATTCAAGGGTTGGGCAGAAACAATAACAAAAGAGTAAGCGACGACTACAATATGATTCGGTTTCAGAAAAGCATCAGGTCAAATAGACCCATTTAATTTCCTTGTGAAGTCGATTCTTCCACTTCACTATTAACAAATGATACTTGAAGATTATAAAGTTCGATTTTGAAAAATGGACTTTTCCATATGTCTAATAAAATAAGTTATCAAAACTGAAGTTAAACCATCATGTTATACCAAATAACACTTAAATTAGATGTCACAAGTCTTGTCTAATTTAACTATAATCTCGTATTTGCACTCAAACTTGGCATGCAACGATGGTAAAACTTCTTAGAGAAAATTTACCACTTACTTGGGTTACAAAAGACTAAATAGATTTAGTCTTTATGATTGCTTGCTAAGATATCCAATTTTAAAAAGAGACGTTACGAAACACGGCAAACACAAACTTTGACGGAGCTATTTTAAAGCAACCATTCATGGGTGAAAAGGTAATATAGAAATAAAATGAGGATATATATGTAATTGTAAACTTAACACAATGCAATTCTTACCACTCGTTATCTATCTCAATCATATTATTGATGATAATAATTTTGAGTAATATAGCATGTGTCAGGTGTGTTAAAGAATCATTTTCGATATTAATAACATTCAATGTTCTCTATGATTATTAGTGTAAATTTGAATTTTAATGAAAAGTTAGTTGGACTTTTGAAACTATATATGCACACATGATATATGATTGATGACATGAGAAGGAGGGTTTAGCGGAGGGGCTTTGGAAAGAAGACACTCTTTGATTGAGGCGGATTAATTGGATATCCATTTACTAGCTATATGGTCAATCTTTATTTCAATATGAAAGGTTGATACTCCTTTGTTAGATTGAGACATGTACCTAATACTGAATGCTACTTTTTTATATCCATGTTTTTATTCCATTATGCACATAATTGACTAATTAATTAACAATTTTCTTGCATTTTATGTATGAATCAAACACACTCCTGAAAAGATGTATGAATCAAACACTATAAAGCATAAATACTCTTAAGATTCAACGTGTTTTAGTGTCGAATATATATCATGTCTAATATCAACATATGTGATCATATTGAATTTTCATTCTCTCAGTATTATTGATCTCAACATGTTTGTATCTGTATCATGTGGATGTATGTGTTTCATAGCTCAAACAAAAATAATAATTTCCTAGATTAATATCCTTATTGTGATTTGTAGCTATTTATAAAAATGCAATTGCAGGATTGTTAGAGATAGGTTGAATGTTTTTGGTGGTTGCTCGGGTTCGAGTCTAAAACCTCACATTTTGTGTATGTATTTTCTAGTGGTACTTGTTATCATTTGTGTATTTGACATTTGTAGCGATACTTGTTATCGATAAAAATGGAATTAGATTTCCACAGTTGTGTTTGAAATCTGAATCGTCCGATCTCAAATGTATGGCTGAGATCCACTATAGCGTGTAACTACACAGTATTTTTGCTGCAAGGAATCCAGGTTTAATAAAAACATGCATGAGTTGTTAAATGTGTTTGGATCTCATCCTAAAAACTAGCTCAAAGAATGACAGTACTCAAACATATCTATACATTCAACAACCCGGAAATCTAAGCAATGTGAGACAAATAACAAACTACAAACAATTTTAAAACCAACTTTAACACTCATATTCACGTTTAATGTGGGCTTGAACACAATTCTCACATTGCAATCCTTAACCTAACTCTAATACAATTTTAAATAGACTTGGATTTCATCATTTAAAAGTTATCTCAAAGAATATTTAACATGAGTAAGTATATTCGGTGTGGTTTTGCAAAATATTGGACCCACTTTAGAGTAAATTCAATGAGGTAAGATATTTTTATCAAAAGGAATTTGTACAACTCAAGTTGATAATGTAGTAGTAGTAAATTATTTTCCTTTCTGTGGCCATTGGTTTCGGATCTCGTGCTTACAAATGATAGAATGACCCCATTTGTTGTTTCCAACGGCTCCTTCTCAACGTGTTGTCCAAATCTTTAACTTAATTAATCCATCAGATTCATTTCCTTTTGTCTTTGTTAGGGATATATTAATTGAAAAATACTATCAATAGCTTCTATTAAAAATGAATTTCTAATTTTAAATGTTACCACTATAATTTTACTACAAAGAAGTTACTGTATTATAACTTTCCGATATCAATAGTCAGACAGGCTCTTCTTCAGCTTTTGGTTGGCATTAATTACGATTAAGATTTTTGTTAACAAACCAAACGACCACCTACAAATAATGGTGGCTACTTTACCTGCTTAGCATCCTACTAAATACACATCGTCTATCAAAAAGCGTTTAGATGAAATGACACATGTTTTTCTAGTTTAACCAATGTCATTGATTCAAATTCAGCCTTGACAGTTGTGTTAAAACTCTTAGTGAGAACTTATCACCCATTTAGGTCCCACAATGCTCGATGAGTTAGTCTCTGCAGTTGCGCGCGGAAGATACCGAGTAAGTACCATCACTTTGTAGCATAATATTTGGTTGTCTCAAGAATGGTGACTATGAAAGCATCCTCTCTCTTTTCACTTTTCATGAGTCTCATTCAATAAAATAAATAAATTTTGTTGCAATAAAGTGATAGTATAAAATTATTTGTGAGACCTATTAATAATTTTTTTGAAGTGTTTAATTGAAAAAAATTAATCTTATTACCGTAGCATTATTGATGTGGACACTGGAGACCTATTTAAGCTGGTAAATATTCTAAGTGCATTAAAAGAAGGGTCTTGCCAACTGATGCACTCATGACAGCGGTTAACGAATCCATAAATAGTTACTTGTTATGGTTGCTTAACCAATGTCCCAAGAACGCTGTTTAACTTTCTCCTTAAAAAGAAATATTTAGGCAAAAAAAATACATTTTAAGAAGGAATGAGACTATTTTTTATTTTGCACAAATATTTAATAAAATAAAAATATTCAACTATTCAAAACAATTACTTTGAAGCTATGAAGCCCGGATACGTAGTACGGATACGGGTACGATACGATACGGGTACGCAGATACGCAAAATTTTTAAAATTAGGTTACGATACGACTAAGATACGTTAACAAAATATTTATTCTAAAATTTATATGCATGTAAAATACTTAAAAAAACATTGATTACTCTTCAATACTGTATAACTGTAAAAGTCACAATTTACAAAAAATAATACATGTGATCAAAATAAAAAATTTAAAAGTTTTTATATAAATCATATTCTATTTTCATTCATATGTTAGGTTATCTCCTCTCTCCCTCTCGTTATTTTCATCCAGCAAAAACATAATTTTTAATTGATTATCGAAAAACAATTATAGTGATTCATATCTTAAATTGAATGATATACATCTCAATTGAATTTTCACAACACAGTCTCATTTTTTTTACACTTCATGTTTTTTCCAGGATACGTCTCTGTGAAGTATCTTATAAGTATCCGTGTGTATCTGATAAAATATATATTTAAAATTAAAATAATTAATTCCGATACTTCATGAATACGTATCCGAGAATATCCACGGAGTATCGGTATTTAATATGGATACGTCTCCATATTGGAGTATTGGGCTTTATATTATAGCTTTGAAGCCCTCTCGTAAGGAAGGAGTCAAATAAAACCACGGAGTACTTTTTCTAAGTAACCGAAAGCATTTAATACTACAATTAAATGTCAAATAGCAGACCTTTGCAAGAAAAAAATAAAGTCAATCAGTAGAACCCTCAAAATACTAACACCCATATAGATTTTATGAATTATTTTTATTTTAAAAAAACTTGTATGAATGAGTTAGAAAAAAGTTTAATTTTTTTTGTGTCATGTGTATTACCCATAAAAATATATTATGCCCTCCATCCCAACCAAATTTTTAATATATACATTGCTTGAATCCGAGATTTTACTTAAACAATCGATTTATTCGAACTAATATAATAATTTTAACCACGAGTGAATTTGATACTTAATGAGTATCACCTAACATTACTCACCGTTTAGAAGAATCTGAATTCAATTCAAAAACATAAATTCGATTTTTGGTTGAATCAATCTTTCGTCAGATTTTACTTAACTTACTTATGAATTTTAAATTATGGATCCCTTTCTCTTGAAATTGAAGGTCAACAAAAATAACTATATCAAACCAAGTTGTTTGGGCTCTTGTGGGATCTCCTTCCAAGGACGTACCTGGGAAATACTAGGTTTGATTTCCAGGGGGAACAACACTTTACCAGTGTACATACTTCTACACATAATCCAGATTAGTCGCATACCTTTGGTGGGTCGGAAACCGGTGCGTAAGTAAAAAAGCAAACCATATCAAAATGAGAAATCAAGATTTTACTAATTAAACACTAATCATTTTCCAATAATAAATGAGGAATAGCATTTTCCAAGAATGAATGAGAAGATTACTCCATATGTTTCTCCATGAATTAATTACAATGAAAAAGTAAAGAAAAGAAAAGAAAGAGTCCAGGTAGGATATTAGGAAGAACATCATTGTCAGGGAAAGTGTCGGTGCTTCACTGTCTCACTATATTACATTGCTTTGTCTCTCATCTTCTCTTTCATTTCAACCTTCTCTTCTTTTTCTTCTTCTTCTTTCTCTCATTCTCATTACCAAAACAAGAAGAAGAAAATGGGTTTTGATTTGAGACAAATTGTTGCTGGTATCCTCACTCTCACTATGTTTGTTATGCTTATCCATATGATTAAAAGAGACCATTTTGATTCTGTTCAAGTAAGACCCATTTTAATTTTTTTATCTAAAGTTTCAATTTTTCACTTTTTTTTTTCTTTTTATCAATATTTTTGATGTTGTCTATATGAATCTCTTAAAGGGTCTTCTTACTTTATCTTTTTTTTTTTTGACTTTCCATTTTTTTTTTGTTATGAACAAAGTTGGTTAATTTTAGGGGATCTGAATTTCTATATAAACTTAATTGAAAATGAAATGAATTTTAACTTTCAAGGGTCAATGAAAAAAATTATTTTGTGTATGCATCTTTAAGCTTGCAGATATGTTAGATCCTTAGTTTATAAACTATGAGATATTAATTGTTTGTTGTAGATGTTGATTTCAAGGTATATATGAGTAGTTTTATAGCTTATATAATTTGGATAGTGATAGGTTATGATTCCTAGACTCTAGTATAGTTGTTGTGAAATTATTGATTGATTTGTGTGAAGACATGTAATAATGCTCTATGTCTGAATTTTTTTGGACAAGAAAGTGTTTCTGATTTGGTGAGAAAATCTAGTGTTTTTGTTGTATAGCTGTCAATTGTTGTCCTTGTGTCCCCGAAGGTGTAGCTCAGTGGTATGAGTTGGGACACCGAGTGAGTCCAGGGTTCGATCCCTGCTACTAACAAATTTCCCCTCCCCAATAAAAATAGATTGTTGTTGCTGTCCTTTGAACGAAAAACACCGTTTTAATTGAACCATGGAGCTGCCGAATTTGTTAATCAACTAAAGATAGATATTAGATAAATAGGAAAATCACAAACTCATTTTTTCTTCTGTTTTTAGCTTTCTTTTCGTATTTTTTGTCGACTTCCTATCAATACAGATGCAAGTGCTTTTCTTATCCGGATTTGTGTTTATTAGTCTTCTAGTTTTTTTTATATAAGTTTCAATTTATTAATTTCGCTTGTCTTTCTCTTTGTTTTTGTTTTACAAGGATAATAAATTTCCAGGATCAACAGATGATGTAACCTATGAAAATGTAAAGATGGATACTACACATGTAAGAAAGAATATAGGGCTTTGGAAGGGAGATACTGACGAGTTAAAACCGTGTTGGGTTAAGCCATCTGGAGGTAATTTTCAATTTTAAGTTTTGCAAATTTTCAAGGAACTTAAGTGTGTACTAGTAATATGCGTGTGACTCGATTTTCTTTCATTGTTAATTCATATTTTGTCGATGGTTGGCAGACGAAGTGGAGCAGACGGATGGGTTTGTTACCTTTTCATTAACCAATGGTCCAGAGTACCACTTATCTCAGGTAAACGATTCAATTATTGTGATTGACTTATCAAAATGAGGATTTTTGTTGGTATTAGTGATGTAAGATATTGCGGCTGTTTCTCAAACACCATCAATATTTAATCGGAGAATAAATCGCTTTACATTGAAATCAATTTTAGGTGGAATCAGTTCTACAAAATCAATTCGTTCAAGCTCAATTTTAATCACCACAGAACCAAATACAAACTTAGTAGTAGTAGTTATGATAAGACTGCTAATTTTCATTGCTACGATATTACATATGTGCGTGTGATCTGCTTCTTAAGCCAGTGCATTATTGTAAAATTTGAAGCTATTTCCATTCTTTATTTGTTATACTTTCCTTCATTTTCCATTTCCCTGATCTTCTTTCATCACTGATATGCTTCATGTCCAGATAGCAGATGCAGTAATTGTGGCTAGAAATCTTGGGGCATCGCTTGTGATCCCTGACATCAGAGGAAGCCAACCTGGTGACAAGAGGTTAGTTCTGTCCATAAAGATTCGGTGTATAAAAGAATGTCACATTCATGATCAATAATTTGGTGAAGTTTTGCTTATATTTCATTCCGGAGGAATATAATTCATGGTGTGTGCCTAATATAATTCATGTCTCAGGAACTTTGAGGACATTTATGATGTCGACGTGTTCATGAAAAGCATGGAAGGAGTGGTCAAAGTGGTAAAAGATCTTCCTTCTCATGTAACAACTAAAAAAATTGCTGCTGTGAAGGTCCCTAACCGGGTTACCGAAGATTACATAGCTCGACATGTCGAACCAATTTATAGATCAAAGGGAAACGTAAGGCTAGCGACTTACTTTCCTTCAATAAACATGAGAAAGTCGGGGAAAAAAGGTGACACTGATTCCATTGCATGCTTGTCAATGTATGGAAGTTTGGAGTTGCAGCCGGAAATTCATGACCTTGTTGACTCAATGGTTGAAAGACTTAGAACTTTAAGCCGAAAATCAGATGGTCAATTTATAGCTGTGGATTTGAGAGTTGAGATGTTGAACAAGAAGGGTTGCCAAGGAAACGATGATAATGATGGAGAGAAGACCTGTTTCAATGCACAAGAGATTGCAGTGTTTTTGAGGAAGATTGGTATTGATAAGGATACCACAATTTATTTGACACAATCAAGGTGGGATGATAGCCTTGATTCTCTTAAGGACCTGTTTCCTAAAACTTACACGAAGGTGAGCTATTTGTTCTTATTTCTTCATCTCTATCTCTCACACGATCACGCAGACACACACACATGAAGGTTAACAAATCGATGGTTGTAGGGTTGAGATAAGACGGTTCATATTTCAAGCTTATTATTTTAGAGTTTAATAAAAATCAAAATTTCCCTACTTTCTGGACCATCTGATCTCATCCAACGATCACTGATGTGCCGACTGCGGTGTGAGTTTGTGATTGCAGGCAAAGTCCCACACACACATACTTTCTTTCTTTTCGCATTGGAATAGTCTACAATCTTTCATGCTAAAAGTGTAATATATCTCTCATTTCCTCTTAAAAATGTTGCAGGAATCCATCATGCCGGCGGATAAGAAGACAAAGTTCCTAGATTCTAAAGATTCTGAATTGGAGGATGTGATTGACTTTTATATTAGTACCGAGAGTGATGTTTTCGTACCAGCAATTTCGGGTCTATTGTATGCGAACGTAGCTGGTAAGAGGATTGGTTCCGGTAAAACACAAATATTGGTTCCGGCCATAATTTCAGATTCATCGGCTTCAGCCTCAAGCTTCTTGTCCCCATATATCTCCAAGAAAAACCACTTTGCATATTCTTGTTATTGTTAGTAGTTTGTTGTTTGTCAATGTAACAATGCATTCAAGAGTTTCAGTTTTTTTAGGGCCTAAGGTCTTTTGTTTGCAGATTTCAATGAAATTTTCAGCAAAAAGGGAGGAGAGTCAAGTGTTCACTAGATTGAAATTTTTGTCATTTAACATGTATGTACACAAGGCTTTTCTATTCACATATTTGGCTTGTAAAATTATGGCTGCCCCATAATTCTTGTTCTTAATGAGTGGAACAATTGATACTGCATTCATTGACTTTGGCTATTTATTGCATGTTTTTTTTATAGATAAACATTCATCCCAATGGGGTTGACTTAGAGAGTGTATTTGATTGGATCATTGTAAAATATAAATCCTATGAGAAGTTTTTTTTATGTGTTGTTCATCTACTTCAAATAGAATTGTCTCTGGAAAAAGTGCTAAAAGTGTGAATACAACAAATTGAGGATGATGCTTACTTTAATTTATTTTTATCTTGTTTCTCTTTAAAAAGAAAGAAACACCTTAGGTTTTTTTTTTTTTGTCTTGTTAAAGAGTGTCCTAAATACACTATTTAAGTTTTTAATTAAGAAAATGTTTATTGAAAAAGTCAATTAGTTGAATTTTCAATGAATTGAATTCATCATTTCTATAAAAAAAATTACTATTATGGTAGGTTTTTTAAAGACTCTTTGAAGTTGTTAAAGAGTAATTTTAAGACATGTTAACTTTTCCCATATTTAAATGCTCCCTCTTGCATTTTCCTTGTACAAAATGAATTTGAGTTATTTCTTTTTTCTCAAATTTTCTTTTTTTGTTATTAAATTTCTTTCAACCATACCCCAAGGTATGCATCAATGTGAAAAGAAACAAGTCTTCTGTCGCACCTTGTTATTTTTTTTTTCTTTTATCATTAAAAATTAAGTTTGAAACTCCAAAATTTATTACACACCAACCACTTGTTCTAAACTTTTTGTTTTGAACATAAAACTTTTTTTTTTTGAATAATGACATAAAACTTTTTTTTTTGAGGGAGTGACATGACATAAAACTTTGTTATTCTTTTACTGTATTAATATATATTTCTTTAAAAAAAAAAAGTATATTATTTAACTTTGTGGACATTTACATTACATTGTTCTATTAGTCAAATTCGATTTACTCTTCCAAAGTTGCAGGTTTGATTTTTTTTTTCCTTCTAAATTTGGTGGTTTTATTAAATATAGTAGTACGTGCTCATATTTTATCATATTTAGTTATAGTTGTTTTGAAATATACGACAGTTAAACAAATATTTAACCTATATTGTTTCTGTGAAACTGTTGATATTATAACAAGATTTAACTGATTTTATACTGAAGATAGAACCGAAGGTTTATCATGTAAATATTGAATATATATAAAAGCAATAGAAACTATTTCAACAAGCCGTCTTAGCTCAGCTGGTAGAGCGCGTGGCTTTTAACCACGTGGTCGTGGGTTCGATTCCCACAGACGGCGGAGGATTTTCCTTTTTCCTTTTTGTCTATTTCTCGGTGGATTTTAGAGCACGGTGTTCCTTTATCTACCCTGGAATAAAATTGAACCAGATTTTTAACATTATAAATGAATGAAAAATCATTACTCAATTTGTTGCCATTTAGTATTTGATTTTTTTTTTTTTAATTTTTTGGTCCCTATAAATCTTTGAACAGATTTACAAGAATCTGAACATGTCCAACATATATTGTGTGCTAGCACCATATTTTTCATAAGGTCTTCTAGAATGCTAGTGGTAAGAAACACACAATTTATTCTTTATGTGCATTTGATTTGAATTTCACTTATTAGACATATACATGATTATTATGAGTACAAGTTTAAATTAACTTAAAAGACCACTGGTACAGTTTTGCCCAATATATTGTTTCCAAGGTGAATTTTCAGCTTCTCCCTTCCATCTAATGAATTTGGTCTTACTATTTCAGCTTAGCATAACCTCATAAAAAGGAATAAACACATGTTTAAGTCAATTCTTTATTTTAAGAGTCTTGTTAATTTGTGTCCTTAAGGCACAAGATAAGAAACTAAATATAGAAATATAATCTTGGAAATTGTTGCATTCATAATATTAAAAGTTTAAAAAGTTATCTTTTCAACGCAACATTTAATTTTTAATTCTATTTTTATATCCTTATCTTGTGCTCTTAGGGCACAAGTTAGCATTTTCCTTATTTTAAGTATTGGATATTACAGCCCTTCCATAATCTTCATCAACATGATTCACATTTTCCATAGATCATTATGCAGAACTCAACATCTTCAAGGTCATATTTGCTAAGGAAATTTTACTCGACAAATGTTACTTTTTAGAGAAGAAAAGAGAGACTCATATGTCAAATACTGTGTGTCACAATTACACAACAAGATCTCTTATATAGGTTTAAAACAACCAGTAAAAAAAGTACAGGATATCATATCCATATTTACACGATATAATATTTACCTACCCTATACAATAAATCCAAGATCCATACACTAGAAAACTATACTAACAAATTCAAGAAGTAATGCTTAGTCAAAAATTTAAAATGTCTTGTCTAATACAACTGAATTGAATTATGTCAACAAAGTAGTCAATACAAACATGTCAACTGATGAGAGGGTCTTTTTTTTTTTGGTAGTGAACTGATGAGAGGGTCTTGTTCTATAAGACTTGGTACCTTACAGATACTCACGTTATGGAGCAAAAGAAAAGAGTATGTAGTAGGGAAAGTGGCTTTGTCAATCTCATATATTCATCTGAACACGTATTTGACGTATTCATATTATATAATATGAAATGTGTTAAGGACTACCAATGTTAAAACTGGCCTTATGGAAGGATTTGACATTTTTTTTTGTTACAAGGATTTGACTTTTTTTTTTTTGTTACAAGGATTTGACACATTTCATATTATATAATTTGAACCGATAAATTTGTATTCAGATTGTATTTGTCAAAAGGTTGATTCAATGGCAAAAACACCCGATTTTCTCTGTTGAAAGGCTTCAGATTATATACTCCAAAATGCAATAGAAATACTTCAGATTATATAATCTGAACGGAGATAAAATCGAAAAATGGAGGGCGCACAAGAAGCAAGAAAAGTGGGAAAAGAAATTCTCTTTCTGTTTTTTTTTTTTTTTAAATACAAGAGAGCCTTCTTTAAAGTTTAAAGCATTGATTTATGTATATGTATTTTCTTTCTCTGTTTCATTAAATTAATAGAAAGTGATAAGTAAATGGTTCCAAAGTGAATTTTTCAGTTTCTCCTATAATGAAGTACGTTTTAATATTTCAGCTTAACATAACAACATCCTTTACAATTCAAACAAATTGCAAAAACCAGTTAAATTTTGGCTTTGAATAAACAGACAAGCATTTTCTTCTTATAAAAAGTAGTTAAAGATGTTGCAACTTGTAACTGGAAGGAAATGCTAGTTTATGTGATGAATGAAACGTGCAAAGTTAAAATCATGCCAATGCTTTCCTTTCTTTCCTATTTTTGTTGAAATCGAACCTTGTGCAAGTTCAGTTTGATAGCATTTACAACAAGTAATTCTAACAATATCTGGAAATGTTACAATGTACAGTTGATCAAAAATATTAATAAAAAAGGAAAAGAAGTAAAGGTTAACACATCACATAAAGATTGCTTTATGATTAAATCCCTTTGGGAAGTATTGAATATACATTACATTGTATTCATATTGTAGAAGAAAAGCTTCAACAATTGGGGCTAGTTATGTGTATTGTTACTTGTCAGGCGTTAGCTTAATATGAATTGCACGTGTTCGACTTCCTATTGCGAAGAACGAGACCTCCTCAATCGTCTAATTGGCTTCATGAATGTACGCGACAATGGTGTTTTGGGAACTGGAATGAACTTTCCAGCTATAGCAAGAGGCCAGCTGTGAGATAGCAAAAACAATGGTCATGATCAAGTCTCGGAACATAGATGTCTTGAACTCTAGATAATATCAAGAGCATGAACACATGATTAAATGCTAATAAAGTTCGGCGAACTAACCTGACAAGGCCAATTATAAGAGAAACAAGCCACAACTTCCAGTCAAGCCTCACCGTTGAGGCAAACTTTCCAAGGAACTCAATGATGACTATCTGAAAATTTGGAGTAGAGTGATAGAGCATGCAAATGTTAGTAATTAAGATAAGATTTATGAACAGAAAAACAAAAGGTTCCTTATTCACCTGAAGTATAAAGGTTATTCCAATAATTCCCATGAAAAGACGGTTCTTAGTCACTCCTCGGAAGACATTCATTTCATCTGGTTTCCGAGCATTGAACTCATTGAATATCTGTTAGGGAAACTTAAAATTGTTTACTCAAGAATAGGATGAATTTCTAGCAAATGTATTTGTATAATTGCACCTAAAGGCATCTCTCCTCTCAAAATGTGGGGAAAAAAGGAAAAACAAGGGTTCAAAAATACCAATCTACTATTCCACACATTCAAAAATCTACTATTCCACACATTAAATAATTTACTATTCCACTTACTTGGCACATGACGAATGCATTGAATATCAAAGTATTCTTCACTTGAAAGTCATGGGCTTTAGTATCTTGCTTAGGTAGAATACTTTCACCGCAGAAGTTCAGAACGAGAAGAACTGAAACTTGATAAAGAGCCTAAGATGACAAATAATATAATTAGACAATAGGACTTAAAGAGTGTCATATTCCAAATTCCATTTTAATCTTATGAAGTATCTACATTGAATAAACTATTTTACCTGTACGATCAAGTTTCTCCACATGATATTTGTAATAAGAGGTTCCCTGAAAGCCCAAGAAAAGATCATAGTTAAAATTAAAAGTGTACATTTTTAACTCAATGTTTGAGGAAAACGCAACCCCGGAGAGTTTCAGGAAAATGAGTATAAAATTCAAATGTGAAAGAAAAACAACATAACTTTCTCATTTACTCAATTAAACAAGATACAAGGGCACAAGACTCAATTAAAACGAAACAAGGGCACAAGACTACACAATGCACGCTTAGATTCTTTCCCACTGACTTTTCTGCTCTTGGAAGAAAAAGTGTAACACTTCATGGAAGTGAACATTTTGCTAGCATTTATGTTCATTAGTTGCAAAATGGTATACAATGCAAGAGTTATCTTTCAAAACTTCTTCAATGCCATAAGCTTTTGTTGAGAAAACACAGAGACACACACACACACACCAAGGATCAAAATTGAAAACACATCAAATATAAGCCATGTGTACATGAGTGTGCATATACGTGCCAGCCCAGCTTTAAGAATTAAGAGTGTTACTGTAAATTAATAGCCAATGAAGTGACAAATGAGAAAGCAAGTCAATCCAAACCTTCGACCAACTGGTGATCTGTGCATTAGGTGGTCTGTTGGTGGTTCCGTAGCCAGGGCAAGGGCCCCAAGTGTGTCCATGATAAGGTTGACCCACAAAAGCTGCACCCAAGAGCAGGTGCGTTAAAAAACAATATGTATGTTGTTTTCATTGTTGATTAATTCAATCAGCTCTTCCCTACTTAATTTAAAAGTCTTGGTTTCCAATAACAATTAACATTCAGAATTTCTAAGCCACAATTATATTAATGGATACAGCAATTCAACACCTTTTCTCCCGAACTGCATGAGAAAAGTAGTCGATAACAAACATTCAGAACTATAACCCAAACGCAGTAAGAGTTCTGTAAGGTGAGTTTTGACCCAAACAGATAAGACGTCAGAGCTACTTCTACACATCGTGCCACCTATTACTATACTAAGGAAATCTTTGAAGCAAACCCAACCCACTCTAGCGATACACCTTACATTTGTTACATTTTATGTCCATCAAAGCACCAACCAGAGTCAATTTGTCTTACACTTACCAGCAAGCAAAGGCACTTCTAGGGTTAACAATTGATATTAGTAAAAAAATTCTGTTTTGATTCTGAACAATGCTACAAATTTGTGGCCTTAAAAGCTTGGTCATGTTACCTACTTTCCACCTTCTGTTCAAGTTTTGGAGCATCGACATAAATGTAACTAAAAAATAATCACAAGAAGAAAGAAAGAGGGGTACCTGTACTGCATTTAAGGGAACATCACCAGAACTTATTGCTGCCACAACATTTATTACAAGAGCAGCAACGTTCACAGTAAGCTGGAACTGGATAAATTTCTGAATATTTGCATATACAGAGCGGCCCCAGCGGACAACCTACATAAATATTGAAACAGACATCTTAGATAATATACAGATTGATCAATTTAGTGAACTGGTAAAATATATTTCTCCTTAAGCCAAATTGAAGCTAAAACCATATTATGCCCACTACGGCAGTGAACTGGTAAATTGGAATGTTTCTCGGCCATGGGAAGTTCATGGCCAAATTTTTTAAGCCGAAAGGGCTAAATGATGTAAATGTTAATAAAAACTGGAGAAAATAAAACAACGCCAAACAAAAAAGTAATGACTTTCTAGTAGTGTCTTGAACCATTTACATGGCAAAAACATGGGACAAAGGTGATATCATCATCTTGAGAGTTGAGCCAATAAACAAAATGCTTACCTTTACAACTGATGCAAAGTTATCATCCAAGATTATAATATCTGAGCTTTCTTTTGCAACTTCAGTTCCTTGGATGCCCATAGAAAGACCAATATCTGCCTACAAAACAAAATAGTAAAGCACAAAGTCAACTACAAAAAGGATATTTTTTCAGTGTAAACATGAATTTGAAAATGAAGAATGAAATATCACAACCCAATCAAGGATGGAGGTGCAAGAGGCGGGAGTAAACTTTCAAACCATCAACCAGGGGCACATATATGTACTACATTAATTGCAAGCATCTATATGCTACAAATGCTAACAAAAAGAAAACACATTGAATTTACTACTCTTGTATGGAAGGAAAAGTATTTTGCTGATAAAAATGTCCTAAACAGTGAATAGCAGTATCACACAAAGAAATGGCTTATTTGCATTCTCTCTCCTTTTCTCTTCTTCTCTCCCTTCTTCAGTTTTCAATAAGTTGGCCAAACACAATAAGCTTAATAGTTCTAGGAACAAGACATTCTTATTAAAGCTAACGACTATTGGCATGGTCATGATTTTGGTAGAAAAACAGTTAGTTTACAGAAACAATATATTTGCTTCCCACTTCCTCCACTTGTATTCGCAATATTAGATCCATAATGTTTTTTGATACTGAATGCTGATAACTATAATCTTGACATTCATATATGCAATTTTTTTGCATTCAACAGTTGCAAATGCAACTAGAATCATATCTACATGATTACTTAACAGCAACTGACAGTTCAAAGGACAAATCAAACAGAAATACATGTCTGCACGTAGAAATATTTTAACGAGATAAGTTTATGATGAAGTCGCGTCAACAAGTATAGATGCTCTATTATATACTGATCAAAATGGTGCTGTCTGCATCAGCGATTCAGTGGAATATATCTATGATTACTGTGCAGGTTCACTCATATGCAAGAATTCAGAAGATTTTTTTTTTTTGAAGTTATTTCATTCCTCAAAAGTCAAGATGGTGCATCCAAGGAATATGACAAACCTCGTGTAGTGCAGGGGCATCATTGGTGCCATCTCCTGTGACAGCAACCACGTCACCTCCTCTACGCAGTGCTTGCACGAGCAAAAGCTTGTCATTAGGAGAAGACCTGCCCATCACCTATATATATATTATTCAAATCACTATTAGAAAATTAAATCGGACGTAATATAATTGAAGTTATTAGCACAAACAGCATTACTTTGAATAAGGCTATGAATAGAGGGTTAAACATCCTCTATCGAATAATAGCAACTCATGCAGATAACAAAAGAAATCACAATGGAAGAAAGGACGAAGCATACCGTAATTTTCTTCGCAACCTGTTCCCTTTCTTTTTCAGATAGCTCCCGAAATACCTTTCCTTCAATTATACATGGCTGAACTGCTTCTTCATTTGAAGCCAGTATCCCACACTCCAGAGCTATTGCCTTTGCTGTTTGAAGGTTGTCTCCAGTAACCATGCGTACCTGAGAGTTCATAAATGTACCATGTGTTGGGTTGCCTTGATTAAATTTTGGGGTAGCACTCATGTGCTATCATAAAGTCAGAAACCACGTTCCAACACTGTTAATTGATCAAGCAATATGAATACTGTAGTCATCAAACATGACACATATATTACCTTAACACCAGCGTCAGTGCATATTCTCACGGCATCTTTGACACCAGGGCGACAAGGATCCTGAAGACATGGATTAGTTTTAACTCAGACGAAGGAATTTATTTAGGGTTAGTTCGAAAGCATAAGGACCAAACAAACTCCACTCTACACGGTACACAGTTTCATATTCAGCAAAAAAGAATATTCTGAAGCTCATAATCTGTAATATTTGTTCCTAACACACACACAAGTGCACACGCGCGCGCGCGCACACACACACACATATATATTGTTAGTGGGGGAACATATAGATATAGACACACATATAAGGGTTTAAACATATAACTAAGAATATTTTGACCAGAACCCATGACTTATTTGTATATAAAATGGATGTAATCAGTAATGAGATAAACATCAAGTTAATGCAATATAACAGGAAAACCTACACTTGCATTTTACCTTGATTCCAACAATAGCAAGCAAAACAAGCTCATCTTCTGGTAAGGACCATTGGGCTAAATCCTCCTCATTAGATGGAATTTTGTCTAATTCATACGATCTGTATGCGATAGCAACACAACGCAAACTGCGAGCAGCCATGTCATCAATAGCCTCCTTGAGAAAATCCTGAAAGAGTTTTAAACAAAAAATGTCTGCTTAATTAGGACATTGCCAAAAAGAATGCTCACCGCTCTCAGTTGTTATACTTTGGAAAGATTATCAGTTGATATATAATTGCATAATTTGGCATCAGTAACTTGGAAAAAAAAACATAATCATACTGATGATAATAAAGTATTTTGGTGGTAACCTTATTCCACGTGTTTTTCTTAATTTTTACTGGCTATTAATCAAAAGAAAATTTTATCTCCAATATTAAGTTCACTGAATTTCTAAAAATTTCATCGGACTTGAAGCTACTGTTCCTAACCTTCTCTTGTTCGATGGATTGCAGGTGACCATTTGAATCAAGATATTGGGTACATGCTCCTAGAACTATTTCTGCAGCTCCTTTCCAGTGTATATGCACTCCAGAGTCCACCTGCCATGAATATTGGATTATGTATCTTATTATCATAGAAAAGTTGACGGGAAATTAAAATTCAATAAAAAGCTTATGTAACCTATCCACGTGATATGGTTTCATCATAGCAGAGTAAACAACATTCATTTTTATAACTTAATTTAGCTCACAATTGAATATGTCCGATACTAGTATAAGCTACAATAATTGAATATGTCCGATACTAGTATAAGCTACAATGAATGAAAGGATGAATTGGTAAATATTTTGATCAAATTATTACCAGCTTCAGAGCAACACCACCTCGTTTTTTCTCGGAATTGAATGGAAAGACATGAAGAACTGTTGAGTTAGATCTGATAAGATCAAAATTCATACCCAACTGCCATATAAAAATGAGTTCAGGTTCAAATCAACACACTGTTAACGAAAGGGGAGATTGACAGGGAAAAAAAACACAGGAACAAAAGTCAGGGTACCTTGACTGCCCATGAAAGAATTGCCTTCTCTGTCGGTGATCCTGTAACCTCTAGCTCTCCACCATCCTATGAAACAGAATAAAATCGGAGATTTAACTCTAGATAACAAAACTCTAGTCATATTCATAAAATCAAAAACACATTGGTGACAATTAAAAAGGGAAAGAAAAGGTTAATAAAGAATTTATCTTTCAGCTTTTATGCAACACATTCGCAAGACCAGTGCAGATTCATATCAGTAAATGAAAAATCAATGAAGTCAATTTACTACCTATAGTGTATGTCAGGCATTTTATTGGTCTCATATCTAACATGCACCTCACATAAAACTAAAAGCCCTTTAGACTTGCAGTATGCACAATGCACATAACCATTTCACCTTACGTGCTGACTTAGGGTGGCAAGGATTGAAATAATAACCACTTAGTCATGGAGGCTCTAACGACATATCATGGACTAACTTCCCTAAAAACTGAAGCAATTAAGTGGAGGTTTCATTTCATATCTCTGAGGCACACAAGTTCTATTGAAATACTACTGAATTTGTTTCAGATCTTCTAGAAGATAAATGACCACAGCAAATATGATTGTACTCAGCTGTCAATTTGAAGAATTAAAATATCACTCTCCTCAAACAAAAACTTTAATCAAGACCACGAAAAAATCTGATAGGGACTTGGGTAGTATGGGGTGCCCAAGTACCACATCGAGTAGTATGGGATGCTCGGTGGATTATTTAATTGGTTTGTTTTTCCCCCCTGATAGCTAGCTTTTAAGGGAGGTTCCTCAAGTGCTTAGATATGCTTATAAACTGATATGCGAGCTGGTTGTCAATGGCTCAGAAAGGGCTACCTACGGAACGGCTGACCGGAAAGGCCGAGTAAAGTGTCGTAGAGTACAGCCGTCAGGGCGTCGCTTCACAAGGGCAGTGCTATGATAGGGGCTTGGGTATTATGAGGTGCCCAAGTCCCATATCGAGAGTATGGGATGCTCGGTGGAGTGTTTAACTGGCTTGGTTTTTCTCCCTTCATAGCTAGCTTTTAAGGGAGGGTTCTCATCAAGTACTTGATACTTATCAAAATCGTTGAGTTAATTTAGCACCAAATATCACAAAAACATAAAAGGGAATCCTAGTTACAGTAATTAAAATAGCATATAAAGACTAACCTTAGACACAAAAACATTTCCGGTGGTATTCTGTGCAATGCTTTCATTTATCAGAGATAATGCTTCTGGATGGAACTTTGAAGAGTCATCCGGTGGATTTAGTTTGCTCTTCCCAACATATGCTTCAACAACAGTCATCTGTAGTGCCATACAGTAAATTACTACGATATCTCCATAATTCAAGGATTTAAAAAAACAAATAAATACAGATACTTGAGAGTTCAACAAAATGGACTACTAGCTTTTTGATGAATTGTATAAACTATCGGATAGACTATGGCTATTACAAGCGCATGGGGTTTATCAAACAAATGAAGCCACTTATTGAACAACTGATTTGTTCTATGAGTTCCTTCTCTCTATTTATCCATATTACACTTAATAATGAATAATGTATCCTTCTCCTGTCCATACAGATGCCTTGAATTTTGTAAGGGACAGAAATTCAACCACTATGCTTCGTCAACCCAAACAAATCAATCAGGGATTAATCTCTGAAGTTATACTGTTTAGAATTCTGGAAAATTATAGGAAAGTGGCAATTACGAATGTATTATGAACCCACAATCACCTACACTTAGATAAAAGCCATAACGCTTGAAGCTTTTACTAATTTGCATAAATTTAAATTATAGTTATAACTTATAACTCCTTTTAGACTATCCAAGCCTTGGATTTTGAAACTCGCCTGATTTAACGTCAATGTTCCTGTCTTATCACTGCAAATTGTTGTAGCAGAGCCCATAGTTTCACAGGCTGACAGCCTTCGTACCTGCACATCTATGTCGTTAGGTTTTAAAACTAAAAATAGCATAAAAATTTGCAAAACTAAGATATGGACTTGATGATTGGAGATGTGAATGATGCTTACCAGGGCTTTATCTGCCATCATTTTCCGCATCGAGTATGCCAGGCTATTGTGATAGCAACAGAGGAAGAAAATTACACAGATTAGAAGAAAAATCAATGGGTTCGTTTTGCTACATCTAAATTGTATAATGAAGTAACCTAGCCACTTGTACTTACGTTAAAGTAACAGCCAAAGGTAGACCTTCAGGCACTGCAACAACTACAATTGTGACCTGTATGGCTCTATATATAGTCAAAAGCTGCTACACATAGATGAACAAATAAATGTGTAACAGTTCAAAACTTGCACTTACTGCAATGGTAAAAATTTTGATGACCCCATCAACTGCTATACTAATTTTAGTCTTTCCGGCAACGAATTGGGGATTTCCTTCTACATCATTTGTGTGGCCAGAAAAGTATCTACAATTTCAAATCCATAACATAACATGTCAGTAATGACACAATACATGTTTAACAAGTTATAGCCAACGAAAAAGAACAACTTCAGATTACCTTCCCAAGAGGACTGCGAGCACTAAAACAGCTACAGAAAGCCCGACTATACCTACAAAAGTTGCCACTCCATTCAAACGTACCTATTTCATGTCACCAAAAATAATCTCAGTTTTAACATATGGGGTTCGATAGCATACTGCTAAAGCAACAGCCTTTCTTTTCTTTTATTAGGATGGAGCGGGGGGGTGGGACCTGTAATGGAGTCTCTTCTCCTGTGTCCTCTGAGATACTTGCCATCAATAATCCCCACTCAGTATTAATACCAACAGCAGTTACCTACATATGGCAGTCTAAATGTGACTTTATGGTGGGGGCATTCTGTAAATTTTGTTTCATGGGTTTGAAGACAACCATAATCAAAATAGTACACTAGGACTTAGAGAGCGCACTACGAAAAGTTTATCAATAAAAGTTAATATTGAAAGGATTAAATTCACTGCATTACAAAAACAAGAAGAAAATTGTGGGACCACTAATTACTAAAAACTATAAATTACTGAAACAAATGAAAGACTAATTTTATAAAAAAATTTAATTCATCTATATATCAACAATGGAACACAATCAGCCAGCTCTCAATATTTGGCCCCAAACAAATGAAGCCAAAGTTTTTTTTTTTGTTGTCAAGTAGTCTAGTGTAGAAGATCATCTTTTTAAGTTGAAAAGGTGGGGTGTGAACCCCGACCCTTGCATATAATATGCAATGTCCATACTAACCGAGCTAAGCTCACATGGACAAATGAAGCCAAAGTTAACCACAAGAAAAGAAAATATCAGCATGAATACATGCAAGCAGAATAAGCCAGAAACATTTGGCACCGAAACAATTCCAAAAACCTTAAAATCAGTGAATTTTTATCAGCAATTTTTTTATTTTATTTTAGGAAATCTCAATGAATGAAACATTTAAAAATGCCTAATAACCGCTGATGGTTAGAAAAAGAAAAGAACAATAATGAAAATTCAATGGGCAAGTGAGACATACAACATACTTTTTTCGATTTGAGTTGTTTCACGAAAATAATTTCATATCATTTAGCAATTTTCATTTTTTATATATCGACAAAAGCCACTGCTCACAAAAAATAGTCTAAGATTATCATATTGTACCATCATAACGCCAACACCATCTGCTACTTTGCAACCAGACATAAAAAATGGCGCTTTCTGATCCTTATGAACCTGCATGACACTATTTACTTTAAAGTCATAAGAATTAAAAACCGTTAAATTTCGTAAATAGAGGGTATTAAAATACATACAATCTTGCTTTCACCAGTCATACTGGATTCGTCGATTGCAAGTGAGTGACCTGTGATTAATACTCCATCAGCAGGAACCTGAGTATACCGATAGAGGTAATTAATGAAAAAGAAAACACATTTACTTTCCTGACAAACTCAAAATATCATGCAAACTCACCTGATCTCCTATTTTAAGGGGTATAACATCACCAACAACAATGTCAAATATAGAAATTTTAATCGTTCTCCCACTTCTCATGACCTGTAACAAGTTCAAAGTACATGATAGTTATGTGAGCTATGTTCCCAATGATTAGCAAGTTATGTGTTGCTAAGATGTGTTACACACCTCCAATTGTATATTTTGTTTCTCTGCATTCAAATTCTGAAATTGCAAAGATTGTCGATAGTCGCTGACAGCTGGACAAACAAAAATTAGCAGTCAGTTGTACAAATAAATTGATACAGTTTGCATTAAGGTTATTAATAAGGAAAACTCGAAGAACACAAATAGGTTCAATGGAAAATATAATTTCTTCCAAATCTCAACATGCCATCCTCTACACACGTATAAATATTTTAAATTTTAATAGGAGTAAATATATCGTTAAAAAGAGTTATATGCAGTACCAGTAACTACAATAACAAGTAAAACTGCAAAAGCAATGCTTCCCCCATCATACCATCCTTCACTCCAACCCTGCGAATTACAAGTGAAAGAAAGGATAAACCACCGGGAATAATATTATAATAACTATGCCAGGAGAATGTAAACGAAAAATTTATCCAATATCAAATGAAATGACAAGAATAATCAGAAGATTCAGAACCAAGCACCATGCAGAAACAGTCATATAAAGAGAAGAGAGGGTTTCATAAATAAAATGCCAAAAGTAAACAACTAAAATTTAGTGACGTCAAAAGCTCAAAGAAATTGCAGAGTGAATATTGAGCTTAAATGGAATGTGTAATCAACAATACAATTAGAAAATATGAATGATGATCACACCTCTGTTTTTATTCCAAGTACCAATGACACTACAGCTGCTACAATCAATATTATGAGAGTCAGATCTTGCCAAGCCTCCCATAAAAACCTCTGCAAACAATCAAAATGAATTAATACCAGTATCATAATTAATTCATTGGGAACAATAGTATAATCATATAAACATACCCAGAAACTTCTCCCTTTTTTCCGAGGATATGTATTAGTTCCAAATGCATTTTTCCTTTTCAATAGATCATCATCATCTCCACTAATTCCTTTATCTGGACTTGATTTTAGTAAACTTGATAGGCCTTTAACCTGATGAAGATATCATCAAATTATATTAGCAAAGTAACTCATTGCAACATCTGTGTTACAAAACAAAAGAGTATGCTGTAGACTTACCCCTCCATATTGCTGTAAAGCAGAAACATTTTGATCCTTAGACATCGAAGCAAGTTGTTCTAGGCCAACTCCAAAGTCACCAACTGAATGTTGAGGTGAGGGTGTAGCTGCTGGACTTATCACTGGATAATTCAAAATATAAATTGAAAGGTCGTAATAAGTAACTCCACATGTAGATAATGATTCAGTTGCATAAGCTCTAACCACATGTAGTTTGATTTATAAATTTGTACAAGCCAATAACGGAAGAATTAATTGAAATCTACGAATAAATTCCTTCCTGCCGCAGAATACAAACTACAAAACTAGAAAGCAATTAACATTTTTATAGTTTATGATTTTCACCAGCTCATATCTCTAAATTGCATATTTGCTTAAAGATATTAAATACAGTAGAATTTTCTATCCCACATAGAGAAAATCAGATGATGTAATTGCTTTTTAACCATTACTAGTAATCTGGCACTATCTTCACTTGTGAATTGTGATACCTTCAATGAAAAGAAAAGGAATCAAGGCTGTGCTGCTTACTCTTTTTTGGTTCTCTTTTTGGATTTTATTATCGCAACAATTGACCACTCTGGTTCAGATCTCTTAACCTCTCCAATGTTTATACTACAAACTCATCATTGCAACGAATACAAGATTTGTTAATTATGTGATACAGCTTACAAGGGTGGCAGGCTATGGTTTAATAAAGATTATTCTTTCAAGGTTCTACGTTCTCGGTAAGCAAAGATGACAGTCATCATAATCAATAAAAGATGGGAGAAAAAAATACGATATCAAAGTAAGTATACCTAGTTCACGTTCACCGGCCAATCTAAAAAGCAGTGCAGCCTGATAGAACAATTAATTGTTGATTAGAATAGTCAAAGGTGGTTAGAAACATTCAATCAGGTAACATGTTTGACATTCTGAAACATTACTCTTATGACTTGTGCATGCGCTCTAATTAAGCTCTTCTTTTGCTGTTTTTCCTCTTCCCCTTTGAAGTCCAGAGTATATCTAAAACGCCTGGACGCATTGAGTACCAGTGCTGCTTGCTGTACATGAGTGAAACTTCAGTTTAGATGCCTTGGAAAATATGTAACCAAGCTAACATTCCTCACCAAAATTAAACTAGTTAAACAACACTGATGATTTGGCTATGACAAACTCTACTTCATTTGAATATTAAATGCAGTGCTTGGGAACCAAAATGCATTTTTGTACACTCAAAAAATACATGAATCAGTAGTTTTGAACAACTGTGGAAAAAGAAGAATCTCATAACTCTCATTCTTTCCATTTGAATTCAGTGCTCATCATCAAGATTGCACTTGTGGCCAAATCAAATCAAGCCTCAAATCAAACTAATTAATTTTTATTTTTAGTAGGTTACATTTTGCTGTAGTCTTCTATTTTCTACTCCTAGCAGATACACTTGCAGGTTGATCAATTGTCGGAACTTGCATACTCATTTCTTTTTTTCTTCATTTTAAATTAAAACAAAATACTCATATCATATAATGGCAAGTTTCTGATTAGTCGCAACAAATTGATGATTATACACTAATAAATTTCACTCACCTATGCTCCTAAGATATATTCAAACGACACATACATCTCTCAATTTTGTACAAGATATTGACCTATCCTTTATTACATTCATCTCACATATACAAAAATAAGAGTGAGAGTTTCTATAAATTCTCCAACATCTCTCTATTTTGTATAAGATGTTGACCTAATATGAGAGGAGGAGTGTATAAACTCTCCAACGAGTAAGAGTGATAAATGTTTGTTCAAAAAATAGAAAGCATGTGTGTCATTTGAGTATATCTCATAGTTCAATTTCCTATTACATTAATGGAACCATCTTAACATAGAAAATGCAGATAATTAGCAATGCACGTTGATTGATGCATAAAAAAGTACTGGTCGAAAATGCAGATACATTAAAATGCGGTTAAAGTAAAAGCATGAATGCAATGTACTACATTGATTGATGCATCAAAATTTAGGTGAAAAATGGGATTGATAATCATATTCATATATTCATAATAATAGTAATTAACTCTGGTTTACGGAGCCGTGTGATGATCACATAGCGATCTATTCTTTCGCCTTTTACTAAAGTAATTAACTCTGGTTTCAAATATAAACAAAAAAAAAAGTCAAACTAAGTTAACTTTGTTTAACTTTTATTTGCTTATACTATTTGAGACCAGAGTATTGAGTAATTAAGTTCAATTTCCACTTACATTAACGAATGCATCTCAATATATTGATTGATACATTAAAATGTGGTTAAAGAAAAAGCATGAAAGCAATAAATGCAATTCACATTGATTAATGCATCGAAAATTAGGCGAAAAAAGCGATAAATAATCATAATTCACATTAATACTAATTACACTAACGGATCCATCTCAATATAGAAAGTACAAATAATTAGCGATGCAAATTGATTGTAACATTAAAGAACAAGCATGAAATTAACGAATGCAATTCACATTGATATATTCATCATAATTTAAGCTAAAAAATGCGATTAATAATCCTAATTAAATTAAGCACTGATTTCATACATTGAAATGTGGTCACAGAAAAAGCAAGAAATCGATGAATGCAAAATGCACATTAATCGATGCATCAAAATGCGATTGATAATTCAAATTAACAATAATACTAATTAAATTCAGTAACGAGAATAAGATTAGGAAATTACTCTCCAACGGCGAAGAGTTTCATGAGAAGCATTCTTAGTTTGAGCAATATCAAAAGGATCATCAGGATCAATTTGTTCGTCATCTTCGTCGTTGTTGTTGTTATCATCACGGCGGTTGTGGTTGTTATCGGAAGGATGATGATGATTGTTGTTATCGTCGTCATCGTCATTGTGACCGGTGCCGATAGTAACGGCGAAATGGCCGTTACCGTTGCCGTTGGAAGCCATTGTTATTGCCGCAAATTTGAAAAACGGTTACTGCGTGAAGAAATGAAAACAAACAATGATGGTAAGGCCCAGTGCCACACAGAGATGGTAGGGCACAGGCACAACCACAAAATCAAACAAATTAGATTTTTTTTTATTTTTTTATTTTTGTTTTCTGAATCACAGAACAATTTGAGATCAATGTGTGGTTACGTTGATGGGTCCTACCATCTCCATTCAATTTTTCATCTAAAGAATTAGGAAAATGTTTATTGATGGAGAATATTATTGATTAATGTTAATTATTGATTAATTAAAAATAAAATAAAAAACAAGTTTCAGACACAACTCATTATGTACGGTGATGCAAGAGAAGCGCTTTCTTCTGTTAACTTTTGGTGGATAGTTTTAGACACACCTCATTATCGTTCTTTTGTTTTCATTACACTTTTATTCTGTTGGAATTTTGTCTTACTCTATACAACATCTCATGATCATTAACATAATTTTTTTAGATTAATTGAATAAGAGGCATATCTAATCAATATTATAGACGAGCTACATTAGTTATAATCTAAAAAAATATTATTTTTTTTATAATAGTGAGCAAAAAATGTCCATCTATCTGTATATATAAGCATTTTTAGACTAAAAATTTGTCCCTAAATATAAACATCTTTTCAAATTATTAGTTGTATTTATTATTTTTTTTCTTAAACATATCCTTAATTAATACTATCAACTTGTTTTGAAATATGAAAAATCAAATTTAATACACAAACAATTAAAGGTCAATTTAATAATATTCACACACAAAATTGACACATTAATTGTACTATTAACTTTTCTTAAAAAATATAAAAAATGCAAAGAGTGCTCATACACAGGGACATATGAAGTATTTGTATTTGCTGAACACTAATTTTTCTGAGACAGTTTAAGATAACTTTTTTTAAAATAAAAATTGTTTAACTTATTTATACAAATTTTTCAAACTAGTTTTTATTTTTGTTACAATTTTTCAAACTAGTTTATGAAAACATCTTATAGTATATACAAAAACAATTTGATTTAGTTTTATCATTTGCAACAAAAAAAAATAGCTCAAGTGAGCTTATATATAAGAGTGTATCGTGATAAGCGTTTGTGTTATAAGTAAATTGTAAATAAGTTGTTTATCCAAACATATCCTAATTAAAGTAGCATATAAAAAACTCACTTGGGTTGGCCTAGTGGTATTGACTTGGGATCTGGGAGTAGGGATGAGAATAGGTCAGGCCGGCCTACAGGGGCCTACGGCCTAGCCTACGACAGGTCAGACCAGACTTTTTTCTTAAATAGACAAGACCTATGCTTTCTTTTAAGCCTATTTAGCTTAAAAGGCCGGGCCATAGGCCTCTCAAAAAACCTCTTAAGCCTATTAGGCCGGCCTATTTAAGTAATATTAATCCCTCCGTCCCTATATATAAGACCATTTTGCTAAAATCACGGGAATTAAGAAAGTTGATATTTGTATTAAAGTTGTTTGTAATCACTATTGTTTTTACAATTTTATCCTTAAGAGAGAGAATTAGTTTATGTTTTCCATATACTATTTATTGTTGATTGAAGAAAAATATGTATAATAAATAGGGGCATGTATGTAAAGAAATAATTAATGTAGTTGGAAATAGCAAAGGGGTCTTATAAAAAGGGACAAAAGAATTTCTCAAAAGGGTCTTATAATTAGGGACGGAGGTAGTGTTTATTATTATATTACAATTTGTACTTTGAATTAAAATATAAATGTGTAAATTTTTTTAATAATTTAAGCTTTATTAGTATACATTAATTTTTTGCATATACAAATGTATTATTATAAACTAGAATAGAAATATGATACAATATATAGTCGAATTTGATTATCAAAAGAGAGTTTAATCTAATTGAACTATTAGTTCGCTAGTCCAGTCAAACTTAGATCACATTGCTTATTTAAAGATGTTTATAAGATATAGAGTTTTAAACAGGCTAGTAGGCCGTATCAGCCTTTCAGAAGGTCAAACTCATGCCTAAAAAGTAGGCCTATGACAGACCGCAGACCAGACTTAGGCTTTAAAAAAATATGGCATGCCAGGCTTAGGCCTTGCAAAGTCTACCTCGGCCTAGCCTATTCCCATCCCTATCTAGGAGTGTGCTCATCCTCGAGGTCTCAGGTTCGATTCTCTCCAATGCCAATTTAGGTAGACTAATTTAGCTTATTAAAAAAAAGTAGCTTATAAAAAATTATTATTAGTTTTTGATGGGAAATAATTATTATTAGTTGGTAAAAATTGTTATATGGTCATGAGAAAAATTACTATCAAATCTGGTTCTATAAGTTATAAATTATCTACTGAAAGTTTGAAAATTTATCTTGCCAAATAGAGTCCTAGTTAGACGTATTTTATGAGTTTTTTTGTTTTGTTTTGTTTTATGAGTTATAAATTATCTACTGAAAGTTTGAAAATTTATCTTGCTAAATAGAGTCCTAGTTAGACGTATTTTATGAGTTCAATGGAGATATATTGTCGGCATAAAATAGTTTCACATTAATAATTAATGGTCTTGTTAACTAGTGTTTTCGGAGCACTCTTTAAAGATTCCAAATTTAAAAAATATTCTTTAAAAAATTCAAATATTACAAATTCCAATACATTGATTATACATATTTTCATAAAAACTTACTATTAGTGGTACTAAAAGAGTGTCCCGAAGACACTCGTTAACATTTCTCATATTTAATCAATGATAACTCACAATATTGTCATGTAAGTAAACTTTGTAACTAACATTTAAAAATAAGGTTTAATGGTGAGTTTTTTTCTTTATGAGTGACCTAGCATTTCAATTTGAGTTTTTTAATTATATTATTAGTGTGAAGTATCCATCAATTCTCGCTTACGACTAATCTTTGTTTAAAACATGGTTGGTTAACATTTTTAGTAGAATCTTTTCTCCCAAACACATTTTTTCATCCACTCTATCAATGTTTTTTACAAACAAGAGATATTGTTTAATTAGCAGCAAGTAACTGCATTAACCAATATTTATAAGATTGGTGTATGTGTTTGAAAATGAAGACATTCGGTCTGTAAAAAAAATTAAGACATGATCATATGGTATATAATGCTGGATTCTCTGGATTAATGCTGGTTTACCTAAAGTGATATGTGTGACTCTGTCACGATTCGAGAAAACGTCTAGCAAGTACACAATTGTGTACACCAAGAGCCTTACTTCCAGCGGGTACCCCAAGCATGTGTCCAACTTCTTTCAACCAGCAAATATAGCTGTAATGCGCTGCCAAAGTTTTTTTTTTAAGGAAAAGGAGAATATTAAAAAAAAATACAAGCAATATTAGCTTCCACAAATTGTAGGTATTCACTACTCACCATTTGATCCTTTAACTAAACATGCTTATTCGTTTGGCTTATGTCCAATTAAATGACCTACACTAGTGCAGGAAAAAACTTTTATAATTTACTCACTAGTGTAGAAAACACTTTGTAAGTCGGGTAAAAAAGATTTGTTAAGTTGATTTCAGGTCTGACTAAAGAGTAGGTGCTATAACAATTGTTAAGTTGGATATTTTAAACCGACTTAACAAAATGAATTCAAATTGACCTGACTCGATCTTATTGCAATTTTTTTCAATTTATTGATATATTTTTTATGCTAAATTAATGTTACTTGTTATTTAGCAAGTTATTTTATTATTAATCCTCTGGTAGACTGGTACGGATCTCTTTCGTGTCTAAGCTCACTGTTTGAGGCACTTGTGTGTCCAGGGAAAGTCACTGTTAGGTGCAAAGATTCTAACCTTTGCATACATCTTATTAAGCATGTTTCTAAATACCAATAAGGCTAAGGTAATTCTATACTATTTTTCTTACCAAGTGTTACATCACTATCAGTATCAGAAGGAAACATACTTTGGAGTGAGAATGAAATGAAAGATTCTGCTAGCTAGCTATAATAAATAAGAAGTATATAAATAAATAAATAATAAGTACCGTGAGAAAAATAACATGTGGGATTGAGCATGAGCACAGAGTTACAAATCTATCAGAAGGAGATTTGGATCGCATATCACTTGAAATGAGACAAGAAGAAAAAGGAGAATGAAGTATATAGTGGAAGAGAAATTATGTACTTGATGATGTTGAGGATAGGATCTTGACTCAATGTTGTTGTAAAAGATGTTGAGGCAATTTCGTGGAAACTTCCTACACTACTGGTGCACCGACTATCGTGCGCACACACACCAAATGCACCAATTACCACCAAACCTACAATTGTTATTTAGTGGGGCTTTTTTTGGCATGCATGCAGCTCCCATGCGCCTCACGTTTTTCTTTTAATTTGACTTTATAGTATGTCTTGGACTTTTGGACCTGAAATCAACTTAAAGAGCAACCAACAACCAAAGATTGAGTAAATATAATGTTAGTGGAAGGAGTTAAACTATAATTATAATATGGTGCGTTTTACTTCAAAAAAAAAATATGGTGCGTTGAATTTTAAAATTTAGTGTTTGATAGTGTCTTGAATAAGATTACTTTTAATAGAGAAAACTTATATCGGTAAAAATATAATGAAAAGAAAGAAAAATAAATATAATCTATAAGTACAAAACAAATTAATATTTTTTAACTTTTTGATACAAGAGTGTAAATAAACATTATACTAGGTTTTCTCTTTTATTTATTGGACAATCAGTGTTTCGAGCTGGGCCAAATTCATAAGTTCATCTGTGTTCACAAGTGGTTTGATGGCGCAAACCACATGCTCTTGGATGCTTCAATTTGAGGTAATATGAAAACAAAGACCCGTGCATAGATGAAAGACTGCTTCTTTGGATGAGTATCTAGTCAGAGTAATAGATACAATTGTGGAAAGAATGGAGTTTAAAGTTGGTGACAAAGTGGTGTTGAAGTTCCATAACAAGGGCGGATCCAGACTTTAGATACACGTGGAGTTAAAATTTCCAAAAAAACAATAATGCAAACTATATGTTTTTTAATCAACAAAATTTATTCACGTCGAGTTATACTAAAACTGTACCACTCACGGATAAAACGAAAAGGGACAAAAATTTGGTGCCGTATATAGGCGGAACACCATAAACAATAAAAAACCCTCAAAACTGCAAAATTCCAAACCAAAACAACCCACCTCCCAACTAGACCTGAAGCTAAATTATACTTAGTGGTAAAAATATAGCAGCAACCAAAAAAGCTTTGACAGTACACTAAAACCCAACCAAGCATACTATCAGTTAGCAGTACATCAGAAGATTAAAACAAAGCCAAAATGATAGGCTTAAAATTGAAATCATGCTTTATATATTATTTCAACATAACTTGGGCATGTTAAAAATTGAAACGTAAAAATCAATGGTTTACCTTAGGGTCCGTTTGGATCGATAATTAGGAGGGAAGGGGAGGAGAGGGATTTTAACGGAGGAGAGGAGAGGGGAGGGGAGATATTTTAATTAAAAACGTGTTTGGTTTGCAAGGAGAGGGGAGGGGGAGGGATTTTAAAATTATTTTACCGTTTTACCCTTAAACTTAATTAAATAAAAGAAACTACTTATTTTTATGATTTCAGAGACCGACGAAAGACAAACACACATCTAAGCTGTTTATTTTATCTCAAACTGGTTCATATATTTTGCACAACAAGACATGAATTAGTGAATTAACAGTGAAAAAAAAAGGAACAGCAAGTAATAATAAGCTGAATTAAAATAAGATAATAATAATAATAAGGTCGTTGACAACAACAAAGTAGCAGTAGGAGTGGTTTGTACATGTAACAAATAAGAGTGATATACTGATATATAATATAATAATAAAAGTTGTTATAAGGAAAATATAACAAAATAATAATAAAAATGTTACAAAATTAAGATAACATAATAATAATAAGATAGTTACAAAGTAGTAGCACGAGTGGTTTGTACATGTAACAAATAAAAGTGATAGATAATATAATAATAAAAGTTGTTACAAGAAAAATATAACAAAATAATAATAAAAATTGTTACAACAATAAGATAACCTAATAATAAAAACTAATAAGATTGTTACAAAGATAATATAATCTCATAATAATAAAAGTTGTTATAAGGTTAATATTGAGATTTGAAATTAATTTAAGGATAATTATGGCAATGCAATAAAATTTTAAAGAGATTTACTCCCCACCCCTCTCATCCCCTTCTAAAAATTGAACCAAACACTTCAAATTAAAAATCTCTCATCCCCTCCCCTCCCCCTTCAAAACTCTCGAACCAAACGGACCCTTAGAGTGAGAGGTGAGAGTTGAGAAGGAGGAGAATGGAGAGTTATTGTTGTTAGCTGAGATTGAGAAAGATTGAAATTTAAGAGAGGATAAAAAGAGAAGAGAGGCGTACGTGTTGTAGGAAGGGAAAATGAAAGAGAAAGTGTGAGTGAATGTTATGTGTGTTGATGTGTTTTATCTACTGTTAAAAAATATATATAGGGAAAAACATGTGGAGCTATAGTCCCACATAGCTCCCACCCACATACATCTGCCCCTGGTCCATAATTTGTTCCATAGGGGTTTCAAGCCAAAGAGAGGGTGATATGAACCTTGAAAGGTTCATAGAAATTGCAAGGGCAACTACATAGAAATATGGGATGATGCACTTGGATTTAGAAAGGTGGAGAGCTTGGAGTTAAAGATCATGGATGAAGATGAGTTAGAGGAGAATAGGTTCAAAGGACAACCTTAGCCATTATGCATCAAGCTATTTGCCTTACTTTCTATTTAATTATTGACGTTAAAGAAGCACTTCTTGAGAAACAACCCATATTGATTTTCTGTAAATTTTAATTTTTGTTGAGCTATTGGCCTTGTTTTATGATAGCTTGTTGTTTTACTGATTTTGAAAATTGATGTCTGTTTGATTTGTATAAGTTTTTAGTTCTTCTAATACGATGAAAGTTAACTTCACTACGACTCAGAAAGTTATTCTTAACACCAAGTTGGAAAGTGAACTTAATCGTGGAAGGTCAATAGTGTTGTGATTGAGGGGCATGCAAAAGAAGAGAAAATCATCAAATCACCATCTCTTTTTCTATAATTACCTAGTTGGTGAGATTTTGAGCCAAATTTATTCCATTATTTATTGTGTATATTACATATGAGAGTATTCACGATTCAAGTATAAAAAAATTATAATTTTCATTGTTTTAGCTTAATCTTAAGCGTGGGCATTACTATTTGGAATTAATAACATCTTAAGTTTGAGTTAGATTACTAGTAGAACTTGGTAACAACTTAAAAATTAAAACGTATACTGATCCATCTAAGATCGGTCTAAAAAAAAGAAGAGCCAAAAGTAAATAATTGGTTTCCTTAAAAAAGGAAACTTACAGGTATTTCTTTACTATCCATGTTGTCTTGGTGATGAGTAGGAAAGTTGGTTGTTTAGTGAATAGACAAGGAATAATATCATATATTTAACTTCAATTTTTAGCCTATTTTCTCAAATATATATCTCACATTGGCTTAAGCCACGTCACAACTTTGAAAGACCTCTAAAATTTGTGTATTTGCATATACTTTGAATGCATGTTTAGAATCTCTAAACATGTTGATTGAGTGGTTGAAACTTTTGAATTGTAATTTTTTATGCATGCCCGGATTGAATTCTTTGAGAGTGGAAGTGGTAAGTTAGCTGGAAGTTAGAAGTGGGTCAGGACGATGATCTGAGCACCAAGGTTAATCGTAGTTTGAGTTAGAAGTGTGAAACTCTGTTCAAATGCAAACAAAAGGTTGTTCAATGAGGCAGGTTTGTCAATAAAGTTGGTTTCATCAAACACATACGCATAATATCCAATGTGAAGCTGCCGTGATTTTAAGAACTTGGTAATTGGAGCTTTTGCGTTGTCCTGATTTAAAAAAGAAAAAAAATGAATTACAATTACACATCCAAACAGATGCAAGGACTCCTGATATTCCGAAAGATTTTTCAAACAAATAAACTATGGTAATAAAGATCATGTCAGTTTTTTTATAAGTGATACAATAATTATTTTTCAAAGGACTCAAGTTACATTTAATCCAATTTAAAAAGTTGACATTGCCTCAAGTTTCGACATCTTACTGCAAAGTTCATTAGCAAAATGTCATGCATTCATTACAACATCCAAAACGGCTAATAAGCCAACATTCTTACTAGTATTGTGTATGTCCTAAACTATCTAGGTTTAATTGATTTTCAACAAAAAAAGAAAAAGTAAACCTTTATTCTATTAATTTTCTTTTTACTTATGGAGTAAAAAGGTAGCCCAATGCACTAAAGATTTAGCATACACATAATCTAGTAAAAATGGTATAAGCTTTGTGTATTGTATGAAGTCTTACTCTGTTTTTTACACAAGAGATTGTTTTCAGAACTTAAACTCATAACCAACAACTTTACCGTTGTAACAAGACATACTGCCTTTTTTTACTCATGGAGTATTCTTTTAAATTTTTTCGAAAGTAAAATTTTGCAAAATAGTAAAATTGATGGTGTGGGTAATAAATAAATAATCGGGCTTACACCTGACTATTTGTTAACAAGCCCATATCTACAAAACCCTACTTATTCACAAACCTTCCCGCAGCGAAAACCCTTTGCTTCTGCAGAGTCATTCACTTCCTCCCTCGGTATGTAACCCTAATTTCTCTACCACTCTTTACACCGTTTTCGTTTTTCCTTGAATCCTAGATTCACCATTTGTATGTTTTTCATTTTCATTATGATTTTCATCTTGTTACGTTATCTTATGATTTTTCATATAGTATTGTGATTAAATGCATCATAGCTTTGTTATAATTGCATTTTCTTTTTTTTTTGGGTAATGAATAACAGAGATGGGTGAAGAAGTGAAATCTGTTGTTGTACCAGAGTCTGTGTTGAAAAAGCAGAACAGGGAAGAACAATGGGCTTTGGCTAAAACTCAAAAATCTGAAGATGCTAAGAAGAAAAGAGCTGAGAACCGTAAGCTGATATACAGCAGGGCTAAGCAGTATTCTCAGGAGTATGAGGATAAGGAAAGGGAATTGATAAGCTTGAAGCGTGAGGCTAAATTGAAAGGTGGATTTTATGTTGATCCAGAGGCCAAGCTCTTGTTTATTGTTCGCATTCGAGGGTATGTTTATTTTTGTTTTGTGTTGATTCAGATTGGATTAGTGTGTTAGGCTGTAAACAACCAACATGAAATTGAATTAAGCATAGTATAGATGAGGATATTGTGTTGCATTGCATGTGTGATAAAGACTAGACGAGATAGGATTATAAATGACAACATTAGACTAGAGAGAGTTGGGGGTAACACTTATAGTAGAAAAGACGGTGGAAAGTAGGCTTATGTGATTTGGACATGTAGAGAGAAAACCCGTGGATTTTGTAGTAGACATGTAGAGAGAAAACCCATGGATTTTGTAGTAAGGAGAGTAGATTAGCCGGAAGGGAGTCAAATCATAAGGATAGTAGATTAGACGGAAGGGAGTCAAATCACTATAGGTAGAGGAGGATCTATGAAAACTATATGAGAAAGATCAAGAGATTAATGAGTTAGATAGAAATACGGTATTTGATATAACAGTATGGCGTTGTTTGACCCATGTCGTCGATCTCACTTAGTGGGATAAGGTTTGGTTGTTATTGTTGTTGTTGTCTGTTGATTCAGATTGGATTAGAGATGCTAGTTGAGTTAAAAATAAGTTTATTGTTCTTTACAAAAATTAACAAGGCCTTGTTAGCTTAGTGGTGTTTTTGATGGAGTTATATAAGGTAGCTTTTGAAACAATTGAGATGCAAATGCCATTTTTAATTAATCAATAAAAAACTCATCTTTATAGTTTTTAGTGTTCTTTATCGGTTTCTCTTTAGTTTAGAATGTGAATAAACCGAGTTTTTTTTTATAATGTTTTGTAGATTATTACCATTACTATAATGCTCTCTTAATATTTCTTCTTCTATTAGTGTTTTTGATAAGTTTATCCAAATTGTCTCTTTAGATGTTTTGGTGTTCTGATTGCCTAACTAATGCTAACTTCAATTTTTCAGTATTAATGCCATGGACCCGAAGACAAGGAAAATTTTGCAACTGTTTCGATTGAGACAGGTAATATTTGTTTTCAGCGGATACTGATATTGCCTCATTTTAATTTGTTAGGCTTTGAAGAAATTGCCCTGTCTTGTTTCTAGTTGGGTAATACAATTGTAACACATTGTATATCCTTTGAGAAGTCTATGTTTCATTGTATAGTATTTTAGAGCAACTGTATACTGGATATTTTTGTTGGTATAAGAGCAGTTTGGTGATCCTTATGTGTTTGCTCAACAGATTTTCAATGGTGTTTTCCTTAAAGTTAACAAAGCAACAATGAACATGTTGCACAGGGTTGAGCCTTATGTGACTTATGGGTATGTTACCTTCCTTCTTATTGATTTAAAGTCCATGATTATTATTATTTTTTTTTTAAACTAAAAAGCTTTCAATTTTCTTTTAGATACCCAAATTTGAAGAGCGTAAGGGAACTCATTTACAAGCGTGGGTATGGAAAGCTAGACAGGCAGCGAACTCCTCTCACTGACAATTCAATTATTGAGCAGGTGCAGTAATTTACTTTTCTAAATTAAAAGAAATCTTACTATTTGAATTTATTCACTATATGTTGCTGACTTGCTTTCATGACCCTCAGGGACTGGGAAAACATGGCATCTTATGCATTGAAGATCTTATCCACGAGATTTTGACTGTTGGACCACATTTCAAGGAAGCAAACAACTTCCTTTGGCCATTCAAGCTCAAGGCTCCATTGGGTGGCCTAAAGAAGAAGAGGAACCACTATGTTGAAGGTGGTGATGCTGGAAACCGTGAAAATTACATCAATGAGCTCATCAGGAGAATGAATTAAACTGTTGCAGTGTTTAATCATTTTAGGGGCAATTGATATTTTTTTGTTGGCTTTAAATCAAAGATCATTTGGGCACCTGAAATTTTGGAAATTAAACATTTGACTTTTATAAATTGTTGTCAAGTTTGAATTTGGTTTGTCAAATTTTATGAGAATGATAAGTTATATTTCTATTTTAATGCTTAGCTATCTGTTTTGCGTTTTGTTTGTCATTTTCCTTGTCTCAAATTTGTTTGTTATTTTAGTTTCATTTGCTAGATTTAAAGCTTATACTCGCAGGTGTAAATGAATTTCCCTTTGTTTGTCATATACTTGTCTCAAATTGGTCATATACTTGCAAGTGTAAATGAAGTTCCCTTTGGTAATTGGTTGAAGGGAACAAATCACAGGAAGGTTAGGAAGAAGTGGCATTATAGGAATGAAAGGAGAATTGATAGAGTATGATATTGTTTTAGTACCATGGTTAGTTTTGACCTTGATGAAGAAATGTGTCATTATCATCATGGATATCGAGTGTGTGATTGTAATATTGATAATAATTCAAATATAAGTGCAATGATGATTAGGTTTTAAGGCTGGGCAAAATCTAAGCAAAATGCATGACAAATACTCATATGCTTTTCTTGCCTCACATGTTCTCTCTATTTTTAATTTCATGTGCCTGTACAATTTGCAAAGATACTCAATTTTTTTCTGTTTGGTTTTTTAGTTCCTTACTCTTGTTTGTTGAGTACTGTTGAACATAAGCTCTTTGGCCTATGTGTAGGATTTGTAGATTTTTCTCATTAGCTATATCTTTTTTGCATTTTGTTTGTCATATGCCTTCCTGTGTTTTGTTCCCTTTACCAAAGGGAAACTTCATTTACACTTGTGGGTAGACATGTTTCATTGAGTTAATTCAGATACACCTGCAGTCATGCTGTAATAACAAAGTGACTGCATGATGCGATACATATAATTTTAATCAACATATGTCGGTTTGCCTAATCTAACTATTGTGTAAAATTAGTGTATTAGTTGACTTAGGTACATATTTTGAATTATGTCTTGTTGAAAGTTTAACCAGATAATTACCTATTAATTTACTTGGAAAAAAAGTTTGGGAATTCATTTATACTAGAGGATAATCAAGCTAATTTAGGTGTGACGCTATTTTGAACTAACTAGAATTTTTTTTATTAGTATATAAGAAGTATAATGAGGAGTAAAAATGATTTAATATATTTATAAGAACCAAAAATTTATTTACCTTAAAAATTGAAGTAAAATTTTAGAGTCATCTGAAATTTATTTACCTTAATTTTTTTTTTTCCTTAAAAAAAAAACTTTCACATATCAATAAAACATCATATCAACACTCTACGGTCACATACTATATTAAGTATCATGTTAGCATCTAATTGACACATCATCATTTCTATTAAAATTTGGATGACAATCGTGTGATTTAAAATAGGGATAAAAATTACAAAATAAAAAATGTGAGGATTAAATTGCAGATCGATACTTTGATAGTATCATATTCCATTTTGTAGCCAAAACTCAAGACATAGACGTGAACATTAAAAGATGATCATTCAAACTCAAGACATAGACGAGAACATTAAAAAATGACCATTTCTAGCTGAAGTAAAATAAATCATAGTGGCAAAACTAGTTAAATTTCAATAAATTTTATATGAACACATCAATTTTACTCATATAAGTAGCCGTGAGTATAAGCGGAGAATCTAATTTGAAGGAAAGAATACTTTTAACCCTCTTTATGCATACTTTCCAATTTTAAACAAAAACTAAGTTAAAAAACTAAAACAAGCATAGAGGTAAAAATCCAACCTAAATCACCCTTATTACTCCATTTTTTAACTCTCTTATCTCAACTACCAAGCCAAACTTATATCCCCTAAAATATTGAATCAAGTGTTTAATAGTCTCTTCCTCAACTAATAATGACCATAGTCTAAGTTTCTTTATCAGATCAATTTCACAAGGTAAAAGAAGGTAATATTTCTTCTCTACAATATTAGTTTCCTTCTCTATAATATTATAGGATATTATCTCAAGACAAAACATGGTTTTCTTAAACAAAAAACACAAAAACTTAATAAATTTAAACGAAATAACCAAACAACACCTCAACAACTATTTTGACATTTTTAGCTTCATCTTAGTTTTTCTTTCTCGTTTGGTTTTAACTTTTCCATTTTCTGCTAAATACAACCAAAGAGTTGTGTCCAGTACCTTCTGCATTTGGTTTTCTCTCAACTTTGCAATTTTTGCACTCCCTATCTCTCTCATAAATACACCTCCTCTCTATATATTTGAACATCCATATCTTTCATTGTAAAAATACTCGATAAGCTTTGCACTCCTTTCATAGAACTTCTTCACTTTTTTGAACTTGTTATTAGGTTACAAAAAAGCAATTAATTAGAAGAGAGATATGGGAGTTGAAATGATGAAGAGATCGTAAACAAGTTTTTCTGCTAACAAAGTGACAAGTAACAACTTCTCTTACTCCTATAATTGGTTTGTGTGGCCTTGCACTACTGGCTCTATCCCCATTTTATCATTTCATACTATCTCATCACTTTTTATTTATGATCACCCCATCTTCATTCTTGCTTACCTTCAAATTTGTGTTTAATTTATTTATTTCTTAAACAAAAGTTAAAATTTGTAGGGTTAAAGGATAATCACTTTGGATATTTCTCTAATTTGACTATTGTGAGCATCATTTTGATCTATAAAATTATTTAAAAAGGATATAAAGGATGACTTACTTTGATTTGTTCATCACAAAATTACAACACCCTTTGGTCACTAATATAAGGAAAAATTAACATTTTAAATTCACTCACTAAATAATGTATGCGGACTATAATAAAGACCATATACATAATTAATTGAATGAATCTAAAATGTAAATTTTTGCTTATAATAGTGATCGGAATGTGTAAAAATGAATTTAACAAATATAATTGGTGACTATACGAAATCTACTTAAGATGATGTTATTATTAAACAAATCTCGAACTTGATGGCTAAGTTGAATTCTCTTTTGGTTTCGTAATCACAAACATTTTCTACTTGATAACTACGTAATTTTGAATTCTCTATCACTCTTGACAAGCACAATAGTAAAACTTTCATATTTTCCTCTCTATTTAAGTATGATTTCATTAAAAAATACTAAACAATTTCATTTGAAAAGTCGAGTTTCTATTGTATTTATTAATAAGGATAAAATAATTTTTGTTAAAGTTAACATTCATTTTGCACAACTAATTAAAGATTCTTACAAATGTTATAGGGTGCTAATACATTCTCAATGCATAATAGACGACCCTCGGCCTGATATATGGTTTTAAAGAACTATTTTTTTGTTTGTTTTAAAAGGCGATTTCATTGTTCATGAAAAACTCTTAAGTTTAGGCCACGACACACCTAGATCTGATCACACAACCCACTATCCTCCTTCATTTGTTGTATTTATCATTTTTTTTTGTGTTTTTTTTTTCTTTTCATATGATAATTTGATATATGCAATCTTGACCTCCTGGTAATAGTTTGATGCACATTTTCATTGTATCTTTTAAAGATCTTATTGCTATAAATACACATTTTCTGTGTATGTTTACATTCATTCAATACACCATAACCTTTTACTTCTTTCATGGAGTTTCTTCACTTCTTTCTTGCAACCATTGAGTTGAAATGATAAAAATATCATAAATCAATTTTCTACTAACAAAAATAGTAATAAACCACTCTTACCGTTATAATTGGAAACAATTATATTTGTACACCCTTGCTTTTTATACACTCATATCATCAACCTATCACATCTTTCATTTATTCTCTTTATTTCTTTCTCTCTCCAATGGTAGAATGGGTTATGAGTGTCTAAGAATTGTCTTTCATATCATCACCCTTGTTTTCCAAAGTTTTTCTATTTAAATAAATGTTTGTGGCAAATTCATTGTTTATGAGCAACTCCCGACGTTTAGGCTAGGACACACTAGATTTGATCACACAACCCACTCTATCTTCCATCATTTATTGCACTTACTAGCTTTTTTTTATTGTGTTTTTTAATTATAGATAGATTGATGCACATATCTTCATTGTAACTTTTAAAGATGTGATGTCGTTGATGAGGATGGTTTTTGTTGCTTCACCATCTACCATTGCTTGGTTTTGGCGTGCATCAATAATATTTTTCTTATTTCAACAACTATGGTTTTCTTATTTACACACATAGATAATACCCTCATTTTCATCTCAATATATTCACATAAAACATACTTTAATTATTTTACAAAAACTAATATTTAATTGTATTAAAAAGATAAATTAAGGATATAAATGGTTGCTACGATTTCATTGTCAATTTGGTTGGAATTTTTTAACCATAAAGGGTAATGAGGTTACCATAAGGATCTATCTGGTTGGGGGTTGTGGAGAGAAAAGGATGGAATGAGATATTTTAAATTTAATTTGTTTGATTCAATTCTTTAGAGAGGAATAATAGTGGAGGGAAAGGGAAAAAAAAAACCTTATTATAAACCATATTTTACTTGAAGCATGTCCTTGCTACTGTTGTAGGGTTTTACTTTTACATTATGGATTTTTTTAGAACGATTTATTGTTAATGCGTGATATAACATTTGGTGTGTTGTTAATCACAACTTGGTTCTTTTGGTAGTATTGTATTTCCTAGTGGATTTTAAATGAAAGAGAATGTTCAAGGTCAAATGATTAATTTTTAGTGCTTTAACTTCAAGAATGCAGTTCATTCAAAAAAAATATAATTTGGTGCAATATTTTATGATTTGGAAATCTTATCACTTTTGATCAGATTTGGAAATCGTTTCATCTTGAAGGGATTGTAGTCAATTAAAATGTAGATGTTTTCAAACATTGGTTAGGGGGTTACTTCTCTTATTTTAAAATGTTTACGCCTTTTGATTCTTTAACTAGTTGCTTATTTATGAAATTGATTCTTGTGGAGATTCAATAGAATTTTTCTCTCAAAGGTGTTATTTTCCTATTGTTGTGGGAGAAAGTCTTGGTTAGGGACAAATCCAAATACAAAAAGTTTGGGCACACTCACACAAATACTTATTTTTTAAAAGATAAATTAGTTTAATGATGTGATTAATTTATTTATCATTTAATTTTCTTCATTGTTGCGTGTGTACCCAATAATTTTATTTGTGCTTGTATCTATGTAACACTTTCTCTTGTTGCGGACTAATGTAGATCAGGTGGATGAATAGTAGCTGCAAACGAACATATATGTAGCACCATGAAATCGGTAACCAACAAAGTTATGTTGGAACCAAGGGACGAAAGATAAATTAGCCAGACTGTCAGGTCGCTCCCTTGACATTCCCCTCTTTGCGTGTCAAAACTTTGAGCTTGTTAGAAAAGTATATCTTAGAAAACATAAATGAATATGGGTCGCATTTATTTGACAAATTTGTGCTTAATATTGTCAAGAAGGAAAAATTAGATAAGATTAACAAAGAATTGGTTGAGAAGATAGGGCAAATATTTGTCAGCAAAAAATTCAAACAAACTTTGGGGCTTTATTGTAGTCATGGACATAAGAATTTCAAGTTTTTTTTGTATAGATGAGGAGAGTTGGATTACATATTGTATCTTCAAATTGTATACACTATTATTATAATACTTCAAAACTAGTGAAGTGGAAGTATTAATGCATAATATTGGTGTAATAATACTTTTATTTCATCGGTTTTAGGGTAATCTATCAGTGGTATGATAATATCTTAAGATACAATTTGCAATTTTCATCTCCCTCATCTAAATGCAAAACTTCAAATTCTTTTGATCAGGGCTGCAGTATGATTTGTATATTTTCTTCGATTTTTTAGTGACAAATATTTATCCTATATTTTTTACTAACTCTATTAGTCAAATCAATTTTTTCCTTCTTGATAATACAATATAGTTGTTGTCGAAACAAATGAGCAAGTGTACTCAGTAAGTAATAAGTAATAAGAGTACGTATAATATCGTTTCCACAAGGATTATATTTTAATTGTTAAATCAACTATCAAGGAGACCATCCATAACAAGGGTTCTTCCCTTATATAACATCATTTAAAGGGGGGTTGTTCGTCATGTAGTTTAGATTAGTTTTGGGACAAAAAGTATCCAATCCAAAAATAAAATTACATGTTGTTCGGTTTGGATGACTCATTTTAGAAGAATCAGATCCAGTCCAATTTATTGCATTTTTTTTTAAAAGACCAAACTATAATATATATATAAAAAAAAAAACCACAATCACAGCAGAAGAAATACTAAGTTTGAAGAGAAACAAAAGTAAAAAATTATATAAAAGACACCGACATAACAACGCCACCAAGCCAAAACGGAAATAAAAATCAACTAGGAGGTAAAACAATTCCTGAACATTTGAATCTCTAAATGCTCCATTGATAGTAATCATAAGAAAAGAACTTAACTTTAGACTAAATTCATGACAATACTAATATTTTAACCATGTCAATAAGTGAATCTGATAGACGGTCATGATCACCAAAAACCACATATTACATGCTTTCAAATTAACCACAAGCACGCTAACCAAATCAAGTGAAGAAAATCCTTTACTTACTTGTCATGGGATACCAAACCTATAAATTGCACATGACAAAAAAAACCATTGTTTGACAATGCGCAACTGATACCTAAGCAAAAAAATCGTCTGACCATAACTTTACAGCAAATGGACGGTCAAAAAACAAATGTTTGGATGTTTCAATCAAATTATATCCTTTCACACACAAAGATGATGCTAATTTTTTACCCCTATGTAGATTAAACTAATTTTAGTTGAAGGCGATCATTTAATAGTCTCCATGAAAACAACGAAATCTTCAATGAAACCAAATTGTTCCAAGCAACTCGACATAAAGGGGAATCTACTACAAATTTTAAATTTGATATCAACACATAAGTTTCTTTTACCAAGATCTCAAAGCCTAACATCTTATGCATTATTTTGCAAAGTAATGTTCGATAATAAAGCTTTACATGCCTCTACTAGCTCTACCTCCCAAATAAATAAGTTTATTCTCTAACTCTTCAACAACCTTCCTCTAAACTACAACTAGACACCATATCCTTCATAGATACATTTTTATACAACGATAACAATTTATTGAATCGATTTTTTAAAACAACCACACTCAACCATGACTCATATCAAGACAATGTGTTACTACTGTCCCATATTTTATTAGTAACATTATCCGCAAACCATAGGTTTGATGTAAAATGTAACATATAATATATAAAAAATTAATAGTTATGAATGATAATAATCATTTGTGTTTGAAACATATAAAATAGTAAAAAAATAATATTAAACTCAAGTTTTATTTAAAAATATGAAAAGTCAACAAATAAAATATTAATACAATATACTATCCTAATAAAAATATGTTAATGTTATGTATATGTATGCGACTTGGTTTGGTTAAGTTTTGAAAAATGAATATGAAATTAGATCCTAACGGTTTTCACAAAAGCACATTTAAATACATCAAACGAAACTTAGTTCTATGCAATTTACAATTTTTTTAGATCAATCTACAATTTTGTTTTGAATCGGGTTAGATGTGAACACCCAAATTTACAACCCATAAATACTTTATTTTTACTGTACTAAATAAAATACTTGATTTTCAAAATAGCCAACTAGAATTTATTCCACTTTTTAGTAGTGGTGTAATGTGACCATGACCGCATGATACCACACGTTTAAGTGAGAAATGATATTTGTACAATCATTTTATTACAATTTTTTGACAACTTTCTCTCTCATACTTATAATATATTTTTAGTCTCTCTCTCTCTCTCTCTCTCTCTCTCTCTCTCTCTCTCTATTGTTTTGAACTAATTAGAAGAGAGAAATTGAAAGTTGTCATCAAAGTTGTCACAAATGGTTGTAAATATATCACTACTCCGTTTAAGTTTAGAGTAAACACCAATTTTAGTTGTCTAGAAAAAATATTAACACTAAATTTGCTTATAAACAAAATAAAAAGTCCACGGAAAAAAGGGAGACAACTTGATTCATCTTTAATTACCGTTGGAAATCAAATTGTCTATTTTTAATTATTACTGTATTAGTGACCAAATTACTACCTCCGTCTCAAAATAACTAAGTTAGGTGGTCATTTCACACATATTAAAGAAAATGTATAAGTTCATTGTGTTGGTCGTGAAGGGATGTGTTAAAAAGTCACATCGGACAAAATATGACATGAACATCATAAGTGAAAGCAATCATCATCTAACAAGTCAATTTTGTAAGAATGAGTTAGACCCAACTCAAATTTTATCAATTATAATTAAAAAATAATAATTAATATTGTATTAAAAAGTGAAATTGATCAATTATTTTGGGACAACTTTTTAAACAAATGACTTGTTTATTTTGGAAAGGAGGGAGTATCTCATCTCATTTTAATTATTTTTAGAGACCTAATTGCCCTTTTTAATGGAGGTATAAATAGGGAAAAAAAATTGTTTTTATTGAAAATTAAACAAATCTCTTTTCTGATGGGTGGCTGGTTGTTTCTCGGGACGAATCCATGCAAATCAACTTGTTGAACAGTGGATTGTCTTGTCTAGTTAACTAGTGTGTTTAGTTGTATTTGCATTGATTGACTAGATACATATTTTCAACGTTGTGGCTTGTTTTGACTTTAAGTAGACAGAGATGACCTACCTCTCCTTTGATGATTTCTTCTTCTTCACGCACCTTAGTATATTTAAGAATTTCTTATCTTATCTTATTGGTTTCTCGTGTGCCATACTGAATTTTAAATTATACATTCCAAAATGTAAAACACATTTATAAGCCCTCCATTTTTTGAATTTTAAAGTCCGAAATAGGGCACGCGAAAAAGTTAAATGATGGAAAAGAATTTCCTGTGATATTTTGTGCTTCAAATCATGTTGAGAGAGTAAAGGGAAAGAGTGATGCGATTTTTCAATAAGTGATGTTCTTGGAGATTGGAAGAAGGGAATAAGAGTTATTCATAAAGGGAGGTTGTGCCACCATATTGAGACAATGGCTAAGATAGATAGATGGGACGTGGCTTCTTTGCAATTTTTTAGTTTTTTTAAGACATGGCAGACAGAAACTCACGTAGTTAGGGTATTTGAGCTATTTGATGGATTTGCGACCTTTTGATCTCAATCAGATAGATGATCCATGTCTCAATTTTCTTCATTTTAGTTTAAACAAAAGAATATCAAAAACTTATTGTTGTTTAGACGGTCCAAACGATCTCAATCGACATCACAGATCTTGTGACTGCATGAATGTTCATCGTCAGCGACTTCAGCAAACGTGGGTTCTATTTCTTAGCATTATCCGCTTAATTGTATGGTACCCCAGTGTTCTATTTATTTTCTTCTTCCCTGGTAATCAAGTATCGATTAATCATACCAAACATTTCTAGTCAAATCTCAATTTTTAAGCAATGGTCACAGATTCTATATCCAAAGTAAAGGCTAGGGTACAATTTGAAGTAGGTTATCAACGTTTAATGTAAATGACTTATTTATGTTTTAAATGAATGAATTATGTATGGTGTTTGCTGCAAATGAGAGGAATTCCAACTCATGAAAAGCCACAGGTTCAACTTAGTGCATATTTGGGGACTACAGCTAGTCTTAGCCAAATCGTGCAGCACCGATATGAATATTCCAAAATCCAAACACACTTATTCATTTTGAGATTAGCGTTAAAAATTTATCTCTGATTTGACTTCCGCTCTATCTCACCCAAGGCTGTACCGACATTGTTTCACAAATCCTGAATATTTAGGTAACAAAGCTATCATTTGAACACAAAAAGTTGACATCATGTGGGACACCATATAAAATACACCCTACGCTAGTGCCTTTTTCTCATCATCATCATCCGAGGAGGGAGGAAATATTAATAATAAAATCAAAACCGTATGATTATACAGTGTCTGATGTCAAAACTTGTGTCCAAAAATCATTTATGTTTTAGGTTAGGAGGAAAAAATCTGTTTTGACTAATCTATGTTATTTGAAACTTCATATTGCTTAAGAAAGAATACCGAAAAGAACTCGTGATAATGGATGAAGCAAAATCAACATTCATAAATGCACTGACAAGATAAATGAGAGCGAGATCTTTAATATATTGAAAATTTTAACTTGACAGCGATGACTCTGTTGGATTGTGGGCCTCAATATCGACATGCCGGATACCAGGAACAAGATTCTGGATCTCCTTTTCTAACCTATCAACTTCACTTCCTAATGCTGTAACTACTTCCTCACCTGCAACAACTCACAATGGTAAGCATGTAATTATTTCTCAATCAGCTAGATTATAAGGGTCAGTTTTACTGCAGCGTACCATAATTTGACATAATGTTTGTCAAGGCAGTATCGTCACTCAACTTTGCAGCGTCACGAAACTGTAAATAATAAAAAAATTAAAAACTGAGAGATAATACTAGATCAACTAGAACCTTACGATAGTTACATATCTAAAGATCAAAATGTAAATTGGCAGGGGAGCGGGGTAGAATGATTACGAAAGGGGATAGCGTAAACTAGTCAATAGTCATGCACCAAGAGCTGGCCTTTATTATTTTAAATTTGAAGTGATGTGATGCCCAACGATAGTTTCATATACATTACCAACCATCTATTATTAATTGATGTCATTCAATTAAAAACATCTGTGAATAACAATAGACACAATAACAGAACATACAACATATTGTTTAAGGTTTTAGATGAACATTATAAAGAGTATCAACCTGTTTGGCCCAGTCCTCACGTCCAGTCCTTTGAAGATAATTTTGCACCACCATCTCTCCGTTAAAATCTGTTCCATTGAGATGATCACATTAAAATTTTGAAATATTTATGGATTTTAGACAGTGGAATTTGAATTTGTTATATGCAATAATAATACTCCAACTTTGGGTCCGTCTGTTTATCCTTGCAATTGTTTTAGAAGTGCCTTTTCAATTAAAAAGTTTGTGAAAAATAGTAAAACTTTTTGGGAGGTGGGGGCAAAAATCTCAAGTTTAAGTGCTTTTTCCTACAACTAAAAAGGATTAGCCTAGGAATAAATAAAATAAAAATCAATCATAAAAGTGACTATCTTCATTCTGCATCATAACTACCTTTACTCTACGACTGGTACTAGTTATAATAGAAAGTGAGAATGGAAAATGCTAAAAAGAATTGGGTACAGATAGTAATGCTATTTAAGTTGAAATTTGAAAAGGATAACATAATAGAAACCATAATGATTACAGGATGACAAATATTCAAAAATCTCATATATCATTGACATAAAATATGATCATTCATGTCAATAACTGCCAAGACCATACATTATAATTTTTTAAAATATATTTTAATTTAAAAAAGTTTTTTCTCTTTAAAAAGCATTAGTAAATGGACCCATATTTAAAACAAACGTAAAATTTAGAATTACATCCACAGCCTAAACTAGATAGAAGTCAAGAACAACAAAGGATCACCTATTTCGGCTTTAAATCTGAAGAATCCAGGCCCAATAACTTCGCTTTTGCAATCATAGAGAGCATCTACAACCTAAAGGATAAAAGTCACATTAGTAAAATGAATGCCAAAAAGTTATAATGCAGTTTTAGTAGAAATTAGAATGGTTGTACCGGGTCATTTTTCAAAAACTGGAGTACTTTTTCCATATCGTGGTCGTCCATAGCTCTACCAATCAAAGCATGTCGGTTTCTTTGGATAAGAAATATGGCTACCTGCATGGTTAATTCAGCACAATATTAAACAAAAACTGATACCAAATGATTGGGAACATTTGCTGTCTTGTGAACCCTCTTTACCATTCCAAGTAAATTGCCAACCAAGATTGAGCCTATGGGATCATAAATGGCATTTCCGGTATAGTGCACTGCCACCAATGATGCCCCAGCAATAGCAAGGCCAGTTACTGCAGCACCATCCTGCATAATTTGCAACCATTTATAAGAACGAATACAAGGACAGAATCTTAATCCATTACTAAAGGAAGTTGAAGAAAAAGAACTAAATAGGCAAACAAAATCTTGCTGCATATTCCAGTAGAGAGATTAATAAACAACTCTTGGCAATGAAAGCTTCAAGTCACTCCCCCTTTCCTTTTTCAAATACAAATGACAAAAAATACATTTTCTTTATCATGGCTCTTGAGGAGTGTATAAAATGAAGTTCCATTTAGTGAGATAGCTGGAAATATGTGCCTAGCTTTAGTTAAAAGTTTCCGATGAAAAAAATAGCTGAATATGTGATTCACTTTATACAAAACCCTCCCCCCCCCTACTGCATTTGAATCCTTTGAAGCACACCGTCCTCTACATCGCCTACCTATCAACCTCTCCATCCCTAATGATTTTTATCTCCCTCTCTTTTCATTATCTCCCCATCTACTGTCCATCTTCTCTCTCTTATACATTTTTTGCTGCTGCAGAGGGTGCAGCACTGTTGAGAATCCTGGCTCACCTCTGTCATTACTGCAACAGATGTAGGATCATGTCCACGCCAAATATAGTCTCTTAATTTCATTCCCTCTGCATTTGCACCTTCCTTGACAGCTTGAATCGCAACAATAAGAGAGGCACCTAACAAAAAAATACCCGTTAAAATTGAAAGGAGTAGAGCAGATAAAGGAGATTAGACTGCATCGGATTGCAAATGCAGACAATAGTACCTTCAATGACGAATGAACCACATAACACCAAAGCAGCTAATTGCATATTCTCAGGGGCCTGAGAAGGAATTTCTCAAAAGTCAATAAATTAAATAAGAGACAATTCACAGACCAATAATCAAAATAAGAAAAATGACAAAAGCTTATGATGAAAGAATTTGAATGAAAACATTTCAAATATCAGTTTGGTTGAATACCTGTGCAACCCACAGGTTTTGAACTCCATTAACAACCGTAGCACCAGAACCAAGACAAAATATCCCAACAGCAGATATCAATGACCAAACAAATCTTTCCTTGGAATAACCATAACTGTAAAAATAGAAGACATCATTATGCCGTACGTATTAAATTACAAACCCATGCAATGCAATGCAATGACAGAAGCCATATCCTAGTTCATAATACCATGAAATAGAAATGGATATAATAACTTTTCATCATACATTGAAGCTTGTTAAATTTGCACCGCACAATTAGTAATCGAAGCACAATTTCAGAGATAAGGCTTAACTATATTCATTCATTACATAAATAATAGTTCATGAATCACACCACGTGTAAATGCACATATAATAATTGAAAATAGCCTGGCACTGAATGTGTAACAAATATTCTATTTTCCTTTGGGGGGGTTGACAAAATGTAATCCAAATTATGTAACTTACGGATGAATAGCATCTGGTGCACGCCTAGAGCTAGATAGACCATAAGCAAGTAGTGCCTATAAAATAAGACATGTATCATATTAGTTTCTCAATTACATTAAGGCCATGTGGACATTAATTGGGGAGTGGAATATAATGAAATAAGATGCTAAACCATCAAATAAAATGTTGGGCATGATGGAAATGGAATGGAGTTAAATGCATTCCGTCATGTTTCATTTAATCCCATTTTAAACAAATCCAAACAAATGGTCATAATATTATTATTCTACTCCATTCCATCAATTCAAATTTCAACACAGCCTAAGGAACCTATCAAACAACATCAACAAATTTACCTGGTTTGCAAAATCGGCAACCGAATGCACAACTTCAGCTAACATAACATGACTAGAGGAAGCTAACCATACTCCAAATTTGAGTGAAAAAACAAGAAAGTTACACCACAATGCAGTTTTTACAGCTCGCTGACTACAACAAATAAAAAACCAAAACAAAAGTTATACAAGTAGCAGCATTATCTCACATCACACATTTAGGAAAAAGTAACATCATATAGAAATGACAAACATGAAACATTTTTCCATGGCAATTTAAGGCTATGTTGGGATAAACAGCTTGATTTGCAGCTTATAGCATAAACGCTTACGTATAACCTGTTTCTATAACAATAGATAATATACCGTTAAATTGTTTTCGTATAATCTATAAGTTGCTTTCATAAGCTAACTTCGAGAGTTTACGGACATGTAATAAGCTGTTTTTATAAATTCTCCCAAACAGTCTCATAAGTGCTAATGTCTATATATAAGCTCATCCAACCAGAAACAGATCCTAAATTGGTTATATAATAACATAATGTCAAAGTAAACAAAAACATAAATTAAATTTTATGCAATCCCTGCCTATTATATACCTAATGAAAAGCAGACGATTTAACTTCATTTTATATTTTGATACAGAAATAAGGCCTGTTTTGATTGGCTTATTCGAGCTTATCTACTAGCATAAGTTTTGTGAGACGGTTTGAGAGAACTTATGAAAATAGCTTATAGCTTATCTTCATAAATCTTCCAAGGTAGCTTATGAAAACAGCTTGCAGCTTATACTTGGCTTATTCGAGCTTCTCTACTAGCATAAGTTTTGTGAGATGGTTTGAGAGAACTTATGAAAACAGCTTATAGCTTATCTTCATAAATTTTCCAAGATAGCTTATGAAAACAGCTTGCAGCTTATACAAAAACAATTTAACTGTATTTTATCTTTTGCTATTGAAATAGCTTTCGCATAAGCACTTGCCATAATAAGCGCTTGTGATATAAGCTTTTTATCCAAACAAAGCCTTAAATTGGTTATATATAAATATATAATAATAACACAATGCCAAATTAAACAAAAACATTAAAAATAAAAATAAAAACCTGTGTTTATCGTTGAACTCAATAATCGTAGCTGCTGGTTTAGCTCTTGTAAAGAAACCTAAAACAGGGAAAAGAGGATAACGAATAAGCTTAAAATAATCGATTATTGAAAAAAATGCGTTAGAAGAAGAAGAGAGAAACACACTTCGATGGAAAGAATGATGATGACTATGATGAAGATGTCGGCGAGAATCGAATCCAAGAAAAAGGAATCGTCTAGAAGGAAGTGAATATGGAGTGGCGGTGGCTGTGACGGTGAACGGTGGTGGTTGAGGTGGTTCAGGTTTGAGAGCGACAATAGTACAAAACCAATGTTGATGAGAACGACGAAAGCGAAAGCGAGAACGAAGAAGGTTATAGGATGTTAACATTGGTGCGAAATTTGTGTGATGGTGAAATTAGGGATTTGGTGTTATTGCATTTGGAATTGAAGGTTGAAGATGAAGGTGAAGGTGAGAGTGTAAGTGTTAGAAAGTGTACACTAACATAACATGACATGAAGATTGAGATAGAAGGAAAAGTTATGTGTGTATTCTAGAATATTCCACTTAAGTTAAGTAACCCAACCCAATCCTTCATTTACAAATCATCACTCAATTCCATGTATGTAGATCTAAAATTATGTAAAATGCCACTTGTATTTTCAATATTCACCAAACTCAGAACTCAATATCTCATGAAAACAGTTTAGTCAACTAAACTAAAAAGTGAACCTTGTGTTGTGTGGCTAAAAAGATAGGATTTAAAGTATGTGTTCACTCAACTAAAGAGATTTGTCTTGGTAATGATGACCAGCACATAGTGAAAAGTTAGGTTCAACCCTATGTTTAAAGGATGGCACAATCCATGGTTAATGAATATCATCTATGTTTAAATACTACAAAAACATATATATTTGAACACAGTTTGAATTATTGATGAATATATGTACATTTGAACACTAGAAAATTGTGATCAATGACAGTTCAAAATTGTCAAGAGTCCCAAGGAAATAGGCCTAGAAATGGATTTATAAACAAGGACGGTTATTACCTTAAAAATCAATTTTGTAAAGATGGATTAGGTTCTACTTAAATTCTAAAATTCTCTACGTAACAAATGTAGTTAATTGTATCTAGTAAATGGTTATTGAGGTATAGCATCTTGTTATATTAACTAATTATCCACCAGACAAAATTAACCATATATCTACACTTTGTTAGTCATTTAAATTGCTGAAATTCGATGTCAAATTTATGTGTTACAATACATATTTTTATTTTGATCTAATCTAATACACAATAGTTCATATGTTTGGCAAACAATATTTTTTAGCATACTGGTTGCTATATTTAACTGTACGCAATTGTGTACTGTAATCTTTCTTATAAGTTGTACTAATACAGTGATATCAAAATTTGAATCTATCACATCCTGCACACTAATCAAATCTCACCATTATAGTCCAACAATAAGATAACAAGACGATGCAAGTTTTTTTTCTTCTTTCTTTCTTGATGAGGAAACAAATGGAAAACAGTTGAAGACGGAGAACCACTTTAAAATAACAATCAAAGTAAAACACTACTTGTATATCTCAGATATTGAATGTCTATAGTATCTGTCTTCTATGGAATGCGCGGATAGATAGGCCTCAGTTACATAAATCATGTATAAAATGCACTCAAAATTTGGTTCCACAAAAAAATAAAATTAAGGGCCACGACCTATTTTAGTCATAATTCCGAAAGGGCCAGTCATCAACAAAAAGGCCAAGTCACCTTAAATAAACCCATTTTGCAAGATATGAAGACCTATTTCTATTTCCTATATTACACATCATTTGAAGCAACATGAACTTATTTCTCAACCTGTTTCACAATTGCTTCCCAATGAAGGAATTTTGACATCTTACAAGCTCCATAATGGAACAAATTCCTCTGTCTTTGAATCTTGGTTGAAGTGGTTCATCAACTAGTCATGGTAGAGAAGCATGAACGGATGTCTAACCCGACCGACCTTCCTTTCTGCCACCTATTCTAGGAAAAGATTTTTGCTTCTCATTTGAGTTCTTAACAGGTTCCGCTTCGTTCCTTGCCACAATCCTCAAAGGGTGTGCTTCTGTGTTGAATACCCATTCATCTAATGGAATGACCGAAGAAGGCGAAAAGAGAAGATAAAGATACTTCAGTGTCTCCGCCAGAAAGAAACTTTGCATCATGTTGTCTTTAACACCAGTGTTAACCTGGGAAGTGACAGAACAATATGTGATATAGCAGCTAAAAATAGTGATGCACATAGTAATTAATTTGGGAGTAATGATATATTACAAATATAGAGTGGCACTTATTGTGAGTCATTTTTTTTTGCCAAAGCGGCACTTAATATGGGGCAAAGAGAGTACAAAACAACAGTAACGCAAGCACAAACACATAATTAAATGTGAAACTGAGGTGTACTTACATCCTTTAGTCCAACATAGCCCGACTCTATGCGAGAGTTCTTCTCGAAAGCTTGAAATATATTCCAACCCCAGTCTTGGTATGTCTTGTTGCCGGTTAGGCGCCAAAGGTAAAAGAGTGACTCAACTGTCTCGGGTCTTAGGATGTTCCATGATGTACCCACACTCATGTCCTTGAAAATTCAGAATAAAATTTCAGATCACACAATTTTCAAATTGCATATCTTAAATAAACTAGTAACTAACCTCCCCAGAATGAAAGAAATAGTTCTCTCCAGCCAATTTTGTTGGAGTTGATTGGTAGAAGTTATAACATGTCCAAGCAAGCTGCAAATAAAGTCTCATGAGTACAACAACTTCATAAAGATGGTTAAACTAAGTTGATGTGAAAAACATAAGAGTGAGTCTGGATTGACTTAATTGAACTAAATGATTATCATAAACACCTATGAGATGGTATGGAAGAGGTTATGGAAATAGCTTATGATATGTCCATAAGTTGTTTTCAGCTTACTTTCATAAGCTCTCTGTGATAGTTTCTGAAAACCGCTTATAAGTGAAAACAATTTGACCTTATTTTATCTTTTCTTGTAGAAATAGCTTATAAAAAAGCATGTATATGATTAGCACTTATACTATACACACTTAATTAAGCTGTTTATCCAAACATGGCTTTAGTATATTGATAGGTCAAGACTAAAATAAGTTAGTCAACAGAATAAGCACATTAAGGCTTTTCAAATGGCTCTATTAAAACAAACCTCTTCAGCAAGTGACATAAACTTCTGTGAATCATCAGGACCATAACCAGACGATCCCAAAGCAATCATCCCTGGAGCAAAGCACGCTAGTTCATCCATCTGCAGGTACTCGGTTGAATGAAAAAATTATACTTTCATCCAATACATCAATGGTAAATATTAAACGTGGCAACACCAGTATTGCAATGCAATATCATACTTTGTCGGTGAGAGATCCTCCACTCTTCTCACATATATAAGTAAAGGAAGACGGCGTTGACTTCCGAATCAAACTTAACAGGCCTTTCATTGATTTCTCCCACATATCTCTGTTGTGGAGATTAAAAAGAAATGGAAGAAAAAATCAGTCAAAGAACAGTTCAAACTTCTAATTCTTTATCTTCCTATTCTACATTTATTTGAAAATAAAAATTGTAAGGTCTTTAACCATGATAATTAAAATACAAAAAAACATAATTCTTTCGTTGATCCAAAGAAATAAAATCCATTTTAGCTATCATTCAAATGACAATTTGATTACAGAATGAACGCATGAAATAATAATTCATCCCAAAGGGTGCAAAACATGATAAAGTAGGCGGTGCATTATTCTCACCTATAAAGTTTTACAGCTGGAGTCTTATTCCCCTGTACCCAAACTTTAAGCAAGTATTCATAAAAACTGCAATTGGTGTCATTCACAAGTTAGACCAAACTAACAGAGACTAAGATGATTAGAAGTTAACAATGCCCAGATAGTAATAATGAATGCAGAAGTTTGTTATGCTTTTATCGTGTAAAAAGATGGTCATTAAATTGTGATAATACCTGTCACCCATGGCACCAAATGTGATGGGAGAGTAGCCTGTTGTTCCGCTATGAGGATTAATATAGATAGGAAGTAATCCATCATCAGGAAATGTTTTATTAAGCACTGTTATTACATTCTCGACCTGAAAAAGCAGGAAGCAAACCAATTGATGCATTGCTAGAAAAATGTAACTCCTCCCCCTTGCCCGTAAAAAAAACTGAATATATGGAGTTGAATTTAAAAACCTTCTGCTGATACTTTGGGTCTCCGGTCCTTTGAGATAGAGCAATGAACTCTAGTTGTTCGGTGCCAGAATCTGCCAAAATACTCTCACCCTTGAAAAATGAAGACAAAAAGGAATCAGAAACTCTAATAAAGCAGCTCAGGTGTCAGTGACCAACACAGCCAGAGTCAGGAATCCAAAACTAGTATAAAAGTTAAAATAGAAAGCCTTAGACCTAAAATCAGGCATGTGAATGACCTTTGCAAAATTAACTAGCCAAAATCCATGCCTCTTATACAAATATGGAGATGAAATACTATTTTTCCACGGATAAAATTAGAAAGCAGTAATTGCTTTGATCAATACTTAGCAAGAAAGATCCCTACATTGTTTTTTCATGTCTATGAAAGAAAACAGAAAAAGACCAAGCAAAAGATAATCATGAAAACATGAGAAGTTTCAAACACAAAAAAAAAAAAAAAAGACTTCTAGAATGTTGCATCTAAACTTTTTTTTTTTACTTGACTACTGAAGAAGCTCATATAAAAAAGCCTTCTATTAAAAACTCATCCAAACAAGCCACAAAATAGCAGATCCAAAGTCATCAATCTAGTACTATATTTTGTTCGAAAGATTACATAAAGCATTAAAGATGACTTGCAGCCACAATATCCAAGCTTTAAGGTTAAGATCAAAAGGAGTAAACCCACAAAAGCTACATCTCTATGAACACAAAAGTTGTAAACAATGGCTTGTAGTTAACTTAACATTGAGGCCTATGGAACATGAAAGCAATATCCTAAATCTTAAATGTTCACTGTTCAGTAAGATTTAAATGCATGTGTAGAAACATACCCCGGTCCATCCAGGATTGTGTGCACGTCCTTGTGACAAGTTGATTATGTTATAAGGAATTCCTGTAGGTGTGTTCCATGCAGGCAGTAATCTATCTGCAATATCTCTAGCTTTGTCAAGGAAAATTTTGTCGCCTGAAAGATCGTATGTACTAAGAAGGCCACCTACTACTCTGGATTGTGGTGAAAATAGACCAACAAAAAAAAAGAAAAAACATTAGTTGACAACCACGTAAGTTAAGTTTATTATACTTTTTTAATTGGAAGGGACTTTAAACTGCTATGTAAACCTTATAAAGTAACCTTATGGTTGTCTCGAAAACACTTGCTTCATAATCCTTGTTAAAATCCAGAGAGTTTGCGACCCAGCTGTAAGGATAATGTATTACTGTCACAAGAAATGTAATAAAGCCTAACAAGGAGTATCACAATTGAACATTAGATAAACATACATAGAAAGTAATTAAAGCAAGTTAACGTAACTTTTATATATGAATTAGGAAATTTTGCAGCAATGAAGAGTTAAATAGGAAGAAAAAAAATACATGTATTAGAATCAAACCATACAAGTTAAACACCATAACCATGAAATGTTCCTCTAGAACAGCAATAAAATTGAAATAGAAAAATATAAAACAAAATAAAATAAAATTTCTACTCTATATGCAAGAACTTTTGCCAAATATAATATTAGAAACAACCTGATCACTATGATTCTAAACAAATATAGAGGTGTGACGGAAGCAAAAAAAACAATAACAATCAGGTCTTCATATGCAGGGGAAAAGGTTACACTTACTCTCGGGCTTTCTGAAACTGTTCATCGAGCCCCATAATGTATAGTGTATCAAGAGAATCAATTAAAGTTGCTCCAAGACCTCCAAAGCTATTGACACCACTTTTTGACTGTGGCTGGTAGCAACAACAATAAAAACAATTAATTAAGAAAAATGTAAATTTAACGAGCGAAGTGCTTGATTATTATACTAAAAACAAACCAATTTATATCATGTACCATTCAAGAAGATACAATCAGTATTAGAACATATAACATAAGTGTCACCAAATAACCACATCACTCCATTAGATCATTATGCAATAAAACAAAAAAGTAAAAGGCTAAGTGTTCGCAATAGAGATTAACCATACCTGTAGTTCATCTTGTCCCCATGCATATTTCTCATAAGAACTCCAAGCATGAAGCATTGCATCTTTTACTTTTTCCCTTCTCTGGATATCAATGGAATCATCCAAGACTTCTTTAGTGGACTTGTTAGTTTTTCCCTTCAAGTCAAGCTTCCTGGCAGTGCCACCGTGCACTTTATTTGACTCTTCCAACTGAAACAATTCCAATTGCTTAGCCCCCAAAGAAAAAATAATAAAAATAGTTTCAAAAGTCAATCATTCAAATAAGAACTCTGCCCTGTAACACAGCCACAAGGAAAGTGTTCACTTGCTAATGGAAAATATGAGATTTAGTTTTGAACCAGATTGTTTGACAGACAACAATTCACGTCGTTGGTTTTCAATCAGTACAAAACTACAAAGTAGGAATGGTGTCAGGTGTGCCAAATGTATGCAGACCATCTCATTCCTTCTTTTCATTGTTATTTATTGGCAAAATGAAATGGAATGGAATGTTTTTAAGGAACAAAAGTCACAACACGTGTAGCAGCAAAAGTTTAAGCATATATGATATTTTCTTACCAAATTTTGCAAGTCAGTTATTTCTTTATTTAGCTCAGCAACTTCAACCTGTATTTAAAAAAACAGTTATCTACTGGCAGTGAAATTAACCTAGTTATTCAAGTGCCAAAAAAATCATAAATAATTTCATCGTCCCTCTAAAAATAAAGTTACACTTAAAACAAAACTAAATCATACACTAAAATCACGCCCACAATATATCCTACAAAGTTTTGCCAAATAATCAGCACCCACCGTTGTAGTATTCTATAACTACCAATTTGGTTGTTTGGCAGGAGTTAAACATGAAAACTCCACAACTACTCATTATCTTGTACAATAGATTAAAAATGGAATAAACCCTATTCTCAACCTATAGTCTGATTTCAGCAGCACCATACTCAATTTTGCATATACGAAAAACCTCCAAAAGTATGATAGCTATATTAAGCTTCTCAAGAAGTACTTATGAAAGAGAAATACTAAATAAATCTTGCAATATGTAGCAACGACGCTTCAAATTGAAGGTTTGTCTGGTGTACGACACGTGCCAATGCACATGTGGATTCAATTATTACATGTTCTCAAATTTTTACGGATGTTCACATGTCAGTATCACTGTCATGTCCGGTGTACTTGTCTTTGTCGGTGCTTCATAGGCAAAAAAAAAAAACTAAAACGGCTTCTCTACTAAGTTAAAATTAGCTTCTGTGTCTCAATATTTTCCGAAGTTCTCTCATTCACAGGTTCATAAAATATCTACAAGTTTACTAAAAGTTGTTTCTAAGCAGCATTATCAATCGCAGGTCACAGAATATAGCAGTTCGTTCAATTTCTGCTACGCAACAAAGCTACATAGCCGCTATTCGACAGCATTTAATATCAAACATGTATCACAGAACAATATCAAGTCAGTAAAATTTCACTACACTATATCTCGATAACGCCATCATAGCCTCTATTTAACAACACTCTTCTTAAGTGAAAAATCATATCATAATAATCCTATTTTATCTGAGAAGCACCCATAAACTAAGAGCTAATCCAAAAGGGCCTTAGTAATATCAAATCAGTATAGGATGACAAACAAACAGTAGCACTCAATTGCTATTCTATGTATAATCCTTTGCTTCTTACAAATCCTACATGATCTTCATAAGCAATATATCTATTCAATGAACACCAGACACGACATCAACACTGACACGTCCACACTGATAGTATACGAGAAAATGAATTAATTAAATATAATCACATGTCGGATACTGACACGTGTGAGTAATATTATCATGATCTAAAAACACAGAATTGAAACAAAAGAATGAGATCCAGAAACAAATGAAGAAATACATACCTGGTATTCTCTGACTAAAGTTTGACGATCCCAAACAATAAAAGAAACGGAAACGAAAACGATGAAAAGCATAGCAAGACGCTTAGGACGCTTCAAGTAATAAGCAGGATTACAGTATCTCCATTTACTGCTACTACTACTCACTGATCTACTCCCTCTCGCCATTTCACAAAGATCTATAAAATCTTTCGAATTAACAACAACGTTGTTGTTGTTGCAGAACTAGACAACCTTAAAAGACAAGGGAAATTGAAGAAGATCTTGATAATTTGCCTTGTAATCTACGAATTTGTTTGTCTGATGTGGTTCTTGATGAGGTTTTTGAATTTTATATTGATTTCTTGAATAAAAAATTGGTAGGAATTGAATGGTGACAACGAAGCCAATCCAAAAGGAATGGCTTCGAAATTGAAGAAGATGAATGAAAACTCAAATGTGAAGCATCTCTGAAGAAGACTTGACTTTGGTTTTCTACGGAATGGGGCTCATGTTGAATTCGGTTTCAACACAATTTCATCCAAGAATATTCAACAAATTTTACTTTTTTTCCTTTTTTTTTTTTTTAATTTTTTATAACAAAATTCAACATGCAAACTATTAAATATGGGAATTAACTTATTCAATAAAAAAATATTATTTTAAACTAAATTGGAAGTTAATTTAGTCAACCACTTCACCGCCTTCATCATGATGCGATCAGCATCAAACCCTAGGGTCGCTCAACGTCGCATGATGATACGGTGATGTCTCTCGTCGACATCATCATTTCTTACTCTTACTCTAGTGGCTCTCAAATGCATTTGTATTTGTTCCTATTTCACATTTTGTTTTTCCGAAAACACGAATCAGTTTAGTGTTTGACTATTTATTCATGTTTCTAGGTGTGGTGTATCTAGTAACGTCGTGGCATTTTCAGATGTGTTGTTTTTTGAATTTAGGTTTGTTGTTATTCTCCACGCTTTTGCTCATTCATCTGGTTCGATCTATCCTCTTTTGATCTCATTTTGGTTTGTTTTGTGGAACTAGGTTTTGATCGGTTCGGAATATGTCATAACTCGTCAAGGATTTAGAGTGAAGCATTTGCATCTATGCAGCCCACGCTAACATCTTAAGTGGGATTTGTGTTGCTAAGATTGTAAGATTTACGATTTGGACGATTTACGTCATGTTGTTGTTGTTGTTGTTATCTTGTTCAGTTCCTTACTACAATTATTGGGTTCCTTCCTTCAAACTGGCTCCAGACACTTTGGGTTAAAAAGGCTTTGGCTTAGCACTTTGGATGTTTTTTGTATTTCAATTCATTTGATGGTTGTTGATGCTTGTTGTTGTCGTTTTCGTTGGTAATGAGTTGTTAGTTAGTGGATATGCTTCCATGTTGGTGGACAGGTTCATTTTATAGTTTTCAAGATATGGGTTCAGGTTTGTTTGGGTTCGTCTTTTGTTTGGTGATTGTAATCTAGTTTCACACTTGTTCGCAGGTTTGGTGGGTTGTGTTCATGATGTATGCTCGGTTGTTTCAGGTTGTATTTTCTATAGGATTGTAGTTTTGGCCCCCCAAGGCCAATTTTTTGTAAAAAAAAAAAAACACGTGGCACCTCACTTAGGGTGCCACGTCAGCGTAGACTGAGTCAAAATTGGCCTAGGGGGGTCAAAACTGCCACAAATGCAAAACTTATGGGGCGGTTTTGTGGTTTTTTTTCTTAGGGGGCCAAAATCGCAACTTTGGGAAAGTTAGGAGGTTAAAACTGCTATTAAGCCTAAAAAATATAATGACCAACCAAATATGAATCAACGTATATATTGAAGAAAAATAAAATTAAAATATTATTACAATTATTATGAATTTAAGGAGTAAAGTAAACAAAATATACGCTCCATATGACTTAATTAGGTGATGACAGGTCATCCTACGTTATTCTTAGCATGTTTTTCAGTCAATTTCCGTATGTTTTACCAGCACAACAGAGGAGTATTAAAACAATTGTCTATGATTTTGGGACATTTATAATGTTTTTTATATTTGAGTCTGTAATTCTATTCTTCCTGAAACATAGCAATTCTATGGTGTTTTTTTATGTAATTCATGAATAAATCATGCAAATCTGCAAATCAAGACATCTGAAGATTAGTGAAGACTTTGGGAATATCAAGAATGAAGATTCAAGAGGCCTTGGAAGACGTTACAGAGTGAGAAATTATGTTCCCAGGTCCCAAGACATCATAAATGGAAGCAAATACCCAAAAGGACGGAAAAACAGAGATTCAGGCATCGAAACGCACTCACATGCTCCCCGAGCATGAACCATGTGCCTAGAGCATGACCTAGGCGCCTAGAGCATGAAAATGCTCTCTCACATGCGCCTAAAGCATGGCCAAAAACAGGTCAAAACTGCTTTTTGCTACTTTTTAGAGGGAAAAGCCCGGTTTTTTGGCCCAACTTCAGGTGAAAACTCTCCCCATAAACAAAGTGATTCAAGAGGAAGGCAAGCACTATGAGCTTCCAAGGAGGAGTTTCTCTCTCCTCACTCCAAGTTTCTCTATGGTCTTGCGCACTTGAACAAATATTAGCATATGCAATTCACAATTTTTAATACCTTGTTATCATCAAAACTCAAAGGGTAATGTTAAACACATTTTGTTCTAACAATCTCCCTCTTTTTGATGATGAAAAACACTAGTATTTAAAATGTTCAATTGTTGTTAATCTAATTAACAAGTTGACTACTAGGTGAGGTTTGTAAGCTCCCCCTGAGTCTAATAGTACTTTAAGGTGAGTTGTAAGCTCCCCCCGAGTTCCATCCATGTTAATTAAATTCATCTTTAAAAACGTAATAACTCTCAGAATAATCTCACATTAAATTGATAGACTAAGAGATGAGAAGAAGGTTCTCTTAATTTAATTTGTTTGAAATTAAATTAATGGGGCTCAGAGCCTATAAATACTATACATACTCCCCCTTTTGTCATCAACAAAAAGATAAAAAATAAAGACAAAAAGAAGAGATGAGAAAAACATAGTGAGAAAATACTTAAAAATATGTTCAGAAGCACACAGTATTGTCAGAAGAATATAACATATTCAGAAGCAAAATAAAGTATTCAAATTCAGAAGCACAAACAATAGACAAAATCAAGAGTAAACAAGCTAAAATTTGAGTGCAATCTAAGACTTGGCTTGTTTCTGAACCATTTCCATCAGGTCTTTGATCAAGTTGTTTGTTGTCTCTGATTGCTTCTGCTTGTCTTGTTGAAGTTCATTGTAACCTCTGACAAGATTTTCTTCTCCGACCCTTGCTTCTTCCTGTTGAGCAATCAGCTTCCTTTGTAGTTCAACAGCAATAATCATTTGCTCAAAGAGCGCTTTCTTCAGCTCTTTGTTTTCCTTTTCCATTACAGGATCATTCTTTAGTGTTTCAAGAATAGGAGCATCATCTTGGATTTTCAGTTTAGTCAACCATCTGAAGTTTGGGTTATCAGAATGCACACTTGAAGTGATAATGCTTGAAACATCCAGATATATTGGTGTGTCTGATAAGTATAATCTGCTTCTCTCTTGACTTCTGTTGACCTCTACTTCATCCATATTCAAAGTTACTCCCTTAATCTGAATTAGTATCTATTGTGAATTCAGGCTCAAGGATTTGTTCAGGTTCATTTGTAGCTAAATATGCAGGTAAAGCTACAATGATTTGAGATTTATCTTGAGTTAGATCTTCTGATACTAGAGTGTTAGCATCAGAATCAGGTTGTTTAGGTGAGTGAGACTCTTGTTTAGGTGAGTGAATCAGGTTGAGTTAGATCTTCTGATTCTGGCCTTTGTTCAGGTTGTTGTTGTTGGGGGTTTTCTAAAACAACTTCCTCAGAAGCTATTTCAAAGGCTTTTTTTGAGTTAACAACAAAACTAGAAACATGATAATAGGATGAAAATAGAATGAAACAATGGTTATTAAGTGTCGGGTATGTTGTTTATCATGATGTGGCTATATGACGACTTTTATGTGAAATCGTGATTTATGAGACGATTGTGTTTTACTTATGGTGAATGAATGTTGATGTGGAATATATTTACGACTCTTGTTGAATATGACTTGTTGAAATGTGTGGATGTAAATACTTGATGATGCAATGGTGGGTTCTTGGTGGAAAATATTATATGATGAAGGGGTTATATAATATGATATTGTAATTTAACGCATTGTCGAGTCTTTGATTACATGTTCATGCATTCATTGTCATATCGAGTTTTGGTGGGGACATAACCGGAGGGAGTTATGTTAATGCGTAGACGGAGGGGATTGCGTAGTGGATTCAATACGGTAAGATTATCTCTAGAATCTTAATGGTACCACATGCATCTAGAAGAATGTTGTAGATTCATTGTCTATGATTGCGTAGTGTATGAGCATTGGTGAAACTTGGTGAATGTTGTGTATACTTGAAAAAGGTGAATTGTATGCATTGCTTGGTTGTGCTTGTGTACTTGATGGTTTATGTTGATATGGAGGTTATCAATCTTTTGAATTTAAATTTTGTTGTTACTTTTCATTTGATTATACTTTAATTGTGAAATGTGAACTAACCCCAGTGGTCGTTTGGTTAACCACCTGCCTTGTTCTTATGAATGGGTAGACGGCGTGCATGATTAGTTGCTTTGCTTGGTGAGTATGCTGGAGGCTAGCTTCGAAGCTACCTCGTCTTTATTTTCAGAGCCTTAGTGTGTCGGGCTCTTATTAGGGGTGTCTGTCTTTATTTACATTTATGAATTGTTGAGATTTTATCTCTCAGTATATTCAGATGAGATTTTATATCTGATGATATATGAGATTTATGTGGCATGGCTACTTTGGAGATTTTTATATAGTTGTTGTGGAGATGTTATGATATTTATTCCGCTGCGATGTTTTGGGAAAAATTAACTATGCATGTTTTGGAACTTATAGAAGAGTTAACATCTAAATCCTTTGCATGATTTGTATCCTTTGTGTGATTTATCGCCTTAAGGGTTTAGGGTGTTACACTTGGTGTAAAGAGTTGGGCGAATGTCAGGGCCTTGAGGTTTGTCCTCGTACTTTTTGAAGCCATGTCAGGTCTGAAAGTAAATTTCCATAAGAGCATGTTGGTTGGTATTAATATTGATGATTCTTGGTTGCTTGAGGCAGCCTCTGTTCTGTCTTGTAAAATTAGCCGGCTACCTTTTATTTATCTGGGTTTTCCCATTGGTGGTGATGTTAGACGTTTGATATTTTGGAGCCAATTATTGATCGGATAAAGGCTAAACTGTCTAAGTGGAAGAGTAGAAACTTGTCTTTCGGTGGCCGCTTCATTCTCATGCAGTTCGTCATGTCTTCTCTACCTCTCTACACCCTTTCTTTCTTCAAAGCTCCCTCAGGTATAATCTCCTCCATTGAATCTATTTTAAAAAAAAAAAAAACTGGGGTGGGGGTGAGGATCATAGGAAAATTGCTTGGGTTAACTGGAACTCTATTTGCACGAGTAATGAGTTAGGTGGTTTGGGGGTGAGGCGGTTGAAGGAATTTAATATTGCACTTTTAGGCAAATGATGTTGGAGGTGTCTTGTGGATAGGGAGGGATTGTGGTTTAAGGTGTTGTCCTCTCGTTACGGTAAGTAGAGGGGGCGTATTAAAGAAGGGGGGTGGACGATTCCACGTGGTCGAGGGAGATTTTGAAGATTCGTGAGGGGATTGGTGGTGAGGGAGGGAGGTGGTTTGAGGAAAGTATACAAAGAATGGCAGGCATCGGTTTTACTACTTACTTTTGGACTGATTGTTGGGTGGGGGAGGTTCCATTCCAGGAGAGGTTTAGGCATCTTTTTTATTTATCTGTTCATGAGGACATGACGGTGGCAGAGATGTATTTCTTAGGTTGGGGTGAAGGAGGGAATGCTTGGGGGGGGGCGTTTGTTAGCCTGGGAGGAGGATCTAGTGGGGGTGTGTAGGTTTATGCTTGCTAATGTTACTTTGAAGGATATTGTTACAGGTGTTTGGCAGTGGCGTTCTAACAGGGGTGATGGTTATATCGTCCGTGCTGTGTATCAAATGCTTATGAGGCAGGAGATGCACATCCATAATGAAGCATCTGAGGCCGTTTGGCATAAAATTTCTCCTCTGAAGGTTTCAATTTGTGTGTGGTGTCTTTTACGCAATAGATTGTCTACAAAGGATAACTTGGTGAGTCGTGGCATTATTCCAAATGAGGCTCAATAGTGTGTAACTGGTTGTGGTCATTAGAATCAGCAGATCACCTTTTCATTCATTGTCCTATTTTTGGAGCTCTCTGGCAACATGTCAAGGCGTGGATTGGCGCGGATTCAGTGGATCCCCAACATATTATGGATCATTTTACTCAGTTTGCTTACTCTTCAGGTGGCTTTAAATCTCGTCGTTCTTTTTTGCAACTTATATGGCTTTGCACTGTTTGGGTGTTATGGAATGAAAGAAATAACATGCTTTTCTCCAATAAGGCTAAATCCATTATGCAACTTCTGGATAAAGTTAAATTGGCTATCTTAGGCTGACTGAAAGCTAAAAACGTTTGTTTTCCTTTTGGTTACGATATGTGGTGGTAGCAACCCCTGGTTTGTTTGGAGATTGGTTGATTGTCTTTTCTTTTCTTTAGGATTCGTTATTGTACTCTTGCTCTGCTCTTCTGTGCACACCTTATGCTAGGGAGTAAAATTTGTTCTTTGTGGTAATATAATTCATGTTTACTTGTTTTAAAAAATAAATTATAAAGGGATGTGCAGTATCACAATTAAACATTGACAAATGTTAACTTGTGCCCTCAAGAGCACATGTTAAGATACTCATTATAGAAATACACATATCAAAAAAGACGTGCATTCAACTTCTTTAAAGTTGTCATATTGTGTTTTCCAAAGTAAAATTGCTCTTTTTAGGTTGCTTAACATGTGTCATAAGGACAGAAGTTAACATGACCCTTAAACATTATATAATAACATATAAGTAATGTTGAAACAAATATGTTGACTTTTATATATGAATTATCTAAATTTGTAGCAATTAATAGTTAAATACATGGCTAGTGAGCAGTGTCTTAATAAAGCACTACTTTTGATATTTTAATTAATATTTATTGTTTTTTTTAAATATTGTCAAATAAAAACAAGAACAAATATAATGGACCAACCCAAAGTAAATTAACTTTAATAACAAAGAGAGATGAAGTAAAAAATGAATTATTATTATTATTATTATAAATTCAAGGAGTAGAGTAAACAAAGTCTACACTGAATATGGTTTGGTACAATCAGTAGGCTTAAAAGACACAATTTTTTGTTGAAGATCATAACCAACCAACAAATTCTGTTGAGCCAAATTCCCAAAGATGCCTTTATTGATTCGAGATGGGACAAGAGCCAAACAAACAACCCCATCGGCAACTTGAACAAAGGTGCTATTAGGATGCAACTTAATATCTGCACCTTCAAAATGTGCAGTGATTATAGGCAAATCATTTTCATTTGATGCAAATGAATAACATAGGTTTAAAAAACCACCAGTTGGATCCTTTGCACGCTTCAGTTTAACCGATTTTACCATAGCTGATTTCAAATTATGATAAATACCAGATGGTACAACTGTCACTGCCGTACCTGAATCAATCATGATGTTACCATCAACACTACCATTTGATTGCTTTGAAAATTCTACTCTTTTGTTTCCAACACTAAATGCTTTCAATGTTATTGGGTAAAAAAATTGTGCATCTTTTTTCACTAAAGGAGTTGACACAACTCCATGACCAGAAACTATAGCAGCTTCTCCAAAATTGAGTTTGCTTGTTGAGTTAGACGTCTCTGGCCCCAAACAATAAGAGAACTTTCCACCAATTGATGGACCCAATTGATTTATAAGAGATGCTGGTCCATTTCCAAGACCAACCACACCAGAGCTCTTGCCTTCAAATAACAATGTATTATTATGTCCAAAACCTATCAAGGTTTTAGGAAATGAAATAGAAGAACCAGAGGTGGAATCTAATGTAAGAGTTTCCAAACTAAGATCTCCTTGTGATATTGATCCATCACCATACTTAATAGTATATTCGCAAGTTTTTATTTTATTACAAGAGGTAGATTTAAAAGACTTGCATTTTTTAGACAAACAAGGAATATTGTTTTTGTAACTTGATGATTTCAAAGGATTAAAGATAGGAGTCGTTTGGTCGTAACAGTGTTCACATGGCTTGGATTGAAGCCAAACCATGTCACTACCTGTATCAACAATACCATATAACTTAAATGGTGGGGTACCGACTGAATAAGTCATAAGAAACTCACCTTTAGCGGGGATCACAGTGGATTTGGGTGTGTTAGTAAGGGAATGTTTGTAGTAATGATTGACACGATCGATGGAACGATGCATGGCATTGACAACACGTTGGTATTTGTTTTGTGTAGGTTGATAGAGTGGTGATTTTGAAGAGTCGCGGTGGATGAGTTCAACACTAAAACCATTGCTTAGAGCATTAGAAAGACAAATCATAAAACAAGAAAAAGAAAAAAAGCAGAAGAGTAAGAAAATTACACATACTCATTGTTACTATCACAAAAATATATGGAGAGGTTGAATTGAAATGAACACATACTCATGGCCTTTTTATAAGACTCTTTTTCACGTTTGCACACAAAAATTACCATTGTTAGTTCTCAATATAATATTAATGATTAAAATATAGAAATTTGTTTTATGAAATTTTTATATAGAATTTTTTTTAAAGGAAAAGAAATTTGTTTTATCAATGAATAATGATATGGTCAAACTTATGCCACGTATTTTTAATTTTTTTGGAAACTTATTGAAGGTAGGTAATTTGATAAAATTGATCACTGCCAAAAAAAAAAATTGATAAAATTGATAGTGCATGGCACGACGTATACTTTTTTTAAAAAAAAAAACGACTGATACTTCATGGCACCAGTTATTGCTTTTAATTTTTTAAACACCGAAAGAAAAAATTATTATCAACAACGTTCCAGAAGTCCTAGCTCAACTGGTAAAATGCCGAAATTGTTAGGCCGGATGTCATGACCGGGGTTCGAACTCCGGTACCTCCACTTGTGTGTATGAGTTTATAATGGCTTTGCCATTTCGTTTATCTACCCAAAAAAAAAAAAAAAAACCTCACGATGATGAACAATTT
>Ga0315915_1000048_pt1 | contig 75524 bp, 39 predicted proteins | sample MpolbnodulesMG_FD_207738 | JGI IMG/M metagenome (GOLD analysis project Ga0315915, IMG submission 207738) | Medicago polymorpha root nodule microbial communities from Los Angeles, California, United States - branched nodules | ecosystem: Host-associated > Plants > Roots > Nodule | place: USA... | reverse complement strand
TAAAGATTATAATGCTGAATTATTATAATGATTGATAGTGTTCAAGAGTTTCATTTTCTTGAAATATTAGTATTTAGCATTGACCATAAAAACGCGTATTAATCATGAAAACCTGTAAGTATATATATATATTTTTTCCAGCATTGCTTCTTGACTTCATCTCTTTATTGAATTCTTCTTGGCAGTGTAATTCATTTATACTAAATAGCATTCCAGTTTTTGTAACTGTGATTTCGTTTGGAGTGTTCACCTTGCTTGGAGGGGATTTGACACCTGCAAGAGCTTTCACGTCGCTTTCTCTGTTTGCTGTGCTTCGATTTCCTCTCTTCATGCTTCCGAATATTATAACTCAGGTTATTCTCCTTTGCATTTTTCCGAGTTTTTACAGCAGGGCGCATTATCCTATGTTTTTGTATTCTCTCTTTACCTCTCTGTTTTTCATTTTCTTTTCCAATCAGTTATTCATAAATAACAGAATCAGAGTTTAGCAAATTTCCATAAAAAGGGAGAAATAAAGCTTGCTTAGATTTATCGTTGTCTTCTTAAATATGAATAAATGAATGCCATACCAAATAGATTGGTGGAGTTCACACTGGCCTGATTCTTCATTTTGTTTTAAAGGTGGTTAATGCAAATGTATCGTTGAAACGTCTAGAGGAATTGCTCTTAGCTGAAGAGAGAATACTTCTACCAAATCCACCTCTTGAGCCAGGGTTACCAGCCATCTCAATCAGGAACGGATACTTCTCTTGGGATGCAAAGGTCCACAATCTTTTTATCATCACATGCTTGCATATTTCATCATTACTTAAAGATACATATATTGACGTATTATTTGCATTAAAGATATCTGTTTAATAGTTCCCTCAAGCTGAAAAACAGATATTTGTGTTTTGCATCATGTTTCACCTCTTTGCTTTCTGTCATTTTTTTCATCTTGCTGAGACAGAATTGAAATTTGTTTGTATGTCAGTGTTGTGTTAAAATGACATCTTCCAATTATTTTCATTTGATAACATTAGGAATTGTGAACGTTCTTGCTTTTGAATTTTCTCAAAAAAGAATCTATGTATTTTTTCTTTCTTCAGGCAGAGAGGGCAACATTGTCAAACATAAATTTGGATATTCCTGTTGGTAGCCTAGTTGCTGTTGTTGGCAGCACAGGAGAAGGGAAGACATCGCTCGTATCTGCAATGCTTGGAGAACTTCCTCCAATTGCAGATTCTACTGTTGTTTTAAGAGGAACAGTAGCTTATGTACCTCAAGTTTCATGGATTTTTAATGCAACTGTAAGTTAGTAATATGCTCTATTTAGAATAATTGATACTTTTTACAACTTGGGTGCTAGAAGATGGGAAGTTGTTGAGAAAGAAAACAAGTAGAAATGTAAACAGGAATTCACTAAACAGGCTCTGAAAATGGTGACTACAAAATGATAACATATATATTCTTATTTATACTAATTCCCAACCAACAAGTAACCTAAATAATCTTTTCTTTGGATGCATTGCAATTAAGCATGTGAGAGTGAATACTAGAGATATAAAATCAGCCTTTTGCTGTTACCTTATATGATTGTTGGTCTCTAGCAGTCTCCACCACCAGTGTTACGTGCATCATATAGTTAATTAATAGGTTGTTATTAGTCCACTAAGTTGGGAATTGGATCTTGTTATGTACATTATAAAATTAATCGGATGCTATTAACCATAAAGATGTGTGAGTATATCCTATTCCATTTGATAATTATCGTTTTCTTTCAAATAGGGAGGTGATTGCTAACATTATTTCTACAGGTACGGGATAATGTTTTGTTTGGTTCTGTCTTCGACCCAATAAGATATGAAAGGGCAATAGATGTGACTGAACTGCGACATGACCTTGAGTTACTACCTGTGAGTATATACATGAATGTTATAGAATTTGATTGGATGCAATGTATGTTTAATTTGATTCTTTTATTTACAACTTGGTGGTCCTTGCTCTTTCTTTCTCTTACATGCTTAATAATTATAGGGCGGTGATCTTACTGAAATTGGTGAAAGAGGGGTAAATATCAGTGGTGGTCAGAAGCAAAGAGTATCCATGGCTAGAGCTGTCTACTCCAATTCGGATGTACTCGTGTTTGATGACCCTCTAAGTGCTCTGGATGCACATGTGGCTAGACAGGTTACCTTCATGCTAAGTTATTCAACAGTATTTGATGTTATTTCTATTCCTTCAGTGATCTAAACTCAACTAAAGTAAATTTATGCTGTTTATGGTGTTGTTTTGTGATCTTATGCATGCAAATCAGATATTGTCTTAACATTGTCTAATGTACACTTCGATATCATCTCAGGTTTTTGATAAATGTATCAAGGGAGAATTGAGAGGGAAGACTCGGGTTCTTGTTACAAATCAGCTGCATTTCCTTTCACAGGTTGATAGAATCATTTTGGTCCATGAAGGTATGGTGAAGGAGGAAGGGACTTTTGAGGAACTCTCCAGCCAGGGGATTTTGTTCCAAAAGCTGATGGAAAATGCGGGAAAAATGGAGGAGTACGAAGAAGAAAAGGTAGATATTGAAGCTACTGATCAGAAGTCCTCTTCTAAACCAGTGGTCAATGGAGCAGTTAATGATAATGCAAAGAGTGAAAGCAAACCAAAAGGAGGAAAATCTATCCTTATTAAACAGGAAGAACGGGAAACAGGTGTTGTCAGTTTGAATGTTCTGATGAGGTAACAAGATTAAATGAATAAGTATAATGTCAATCAAAATATTGAAAGCTCGCAGTTATCTAAGGTTGGATGAAGGATAGAATTAAAACTAAAATAGTTTAAATGAAGGGTAAAATTAGAAGAAGAAAAAATATACACAAAAACTTGGTATCTGTTGAATAAGAGAGAAAAGAGAGACATATCTGAATAGCACCACGGAAGATTTATTATATAGGAGTTATGTAGCTTAGAGACTAAGCTAGGATATATTTACAGAAGGAATATTCTAAATAATATTCTATGCTAAGTAACTTAGAGAGTAAGGTAAAATATATTTACAACGTAAATATAATTATTTACTATTTATTTAAATATCAACGGTATCCATTTTATATAGATTATAGATAGTTATGATAATGAACATCTATAAGAAAGGAGAATATGGTGCTAATTCTTGTTTCTCTTTTTCAATTTTTTTTTATCATGTTTCTCTTGGCCTTTCTGTATGTTTACGTGGTCTTTATTATTATTGTCTTCTGAATTCTTTTAGGTACAAAAATGCATTAGGAGGCACTTGGGTTGTTGTAGTACTATTTGGATGCTATTTCTCAACTGAAGCGTTACGAGTGTCAAGTAGCACATGGTTAAGCCACTGGACTGATCAGAGTGCTGTAGATGGTTATAATCCCGCCTTCTACAATCTCATATATGCAGCTCTATCATTTGGTCAGGTATAATAATTCTCATAAAATGGCAATAGATTCACATTGTGTTGCAGACAATCGTTTTGCTCAAAATAATGAACAGAGTTTTATGCATGCACATCGCAGATACTAATTTGAATGTCCTTGTCCTTACCAGGTTTTCGTGTCTCTAATAAATTCTTACTGGTTAATCATATCAAGTCTTTATGCTGCCAGAAGGTTGCACGAAGCCATGCTTCACTCAATCTTACGAGCTCCCATGGTCTTTTTCCACACAAATCCACTCGGAAGGGTCATCAACAGGTTTGCAAAAGATCTAGGTGACATCGATCGTAATGTGGCTCCATTTGTGAGCATGTTTTTAGGTCAAATTTCACAGCTTCTTTCGACCTTCATCCTGATAGGGATTGTAAGCACGATGTCCCTGTGGGCAATAATGCCATTGTTGGTATTGTTCTATGGAGCATATCTATACTATCAGGTATAATAAACATCTTGTTCCTGCGTTTATTTGTTGAATCCCTGAAAATTGTGTTGTAATAATAATTGTAGATTATAAATCGAATTATTTTGTTTTTGTTAGAGCACTGCTCGTGAAGTAAAGCGATTGGATTCAATTAGCAGATCTCCTGTTTATGCACAATTTGGGGAAGCACTAAATGGTCTATCAACGATTCGTGCGTACAAAGCTTACGATCGAATGGCGGATATAAACGGGAGATCCATGGACAACAACATTCGGTACACGCTGGTGAACATAAGCGCAAACCGGTGGCTTGCAATCCGATTGGAAACCCTAGGAGGCCTCATGATATGGTTCACTGCAACCTTCGCTGTGATGCAGAATGGTAGGGCAGAGAACCAACAAGAATTTGCATCCACCATGGGATTACTTCTCAGCTACGCTTTGAATATTACCAGTTTGCTTACCGGTGTGCTCAGACTTGCAAGTTTGGCTGAGAATAGTTTAAATTCTGTTGAGCGGGTTGGAACTTACATTGATTTGCCTTCGGAGGCTCCTTCTGTGATTGATGATAATCGCCCTCCTCCTGGGTGGCCTTCCTCAGGCTCCATCAAATTTGATGAAGTTGTTCTTCGCTACAGGCCTGAACTTCCTCCTGTTCTTCATGGTCTATCTTTCACGATTTTTCCGAGTGATAAGGTTGGCATCGTTGGGAGGACTGGCGCGGGAAAATCCAGCATGTTAAATGCCCTGTTTCGAATCGTGGAATTGGAAAAAGGAAGAATATTAATTGATGATCATGATATTGCAAAGTTTGGGCTGGCTGATTTGCGGAAAGTTCTTGGCATTATACCACAATCTCCTGTTCTCTTTTCTGGTATTTAAGATATCATCTCTCTTATCGCCTTTTAGTAAGACAGTCCAATTAGAAAGTGACAAGGGCTAGGGATTAACACATTTTCATTAAAGTTAAAATTCAGTTTACTTGGAAATTGCAATTCTTCTTTGGTGAGCTACTTGGCCTCATGGTTGAAAACACTGATGCCAAATATTCATAAATGCTCAAGTGGTTAGGCTAGGCTCAACCTTGTTTTCTATTGGGATTTATTTGGTCAATTTTGTATAGTTCTTAAATTATGAATTATTGAAACTTGAGAGGCTTTTAACTTCTGAGTTGGTGTCTTGTAGGTAAATAAAATTAAAATATGAAAATCAAATGTCACTATCATAACATCAAGGTCGGCTTAATTTTTATAGGAACTGTGAGATTTAATCTTGATCCATTTACTGAACACAATGATGCTGACCTCTGGGAAGCTCTGGAGAGAGCACATTTGAAGGATGTGATACGGAGGAACTCTTTGGGGCTGGATGCTGAGGTAATTGCTAAATCTTGCTTTGTTAGATACATGATTGTGTTGATGAACATCCACTGAAATGTTGGCATTCTTTACTTTTCATTTAAGACATGCTTTAATGTGCAAGTAAGTCTTTCTCGGATGCTTCATGTATGTAGTTGAATTTGATTATTAAATCCACACTCCTTTTGTTTTCCACATGTCTACATTCCAGTTCTGTGATTACTATTACAGTAAGTGATTAGTGATATCTTTAATAACGGCTTTCATAGTTAGGTAGTGTAATCAGACATTCATACAAACTAGATGATTAGCTTATTTGAGCAATTTATTAAATTAATTAAAGCTGAATTTGGAAGCTATATGCTCCCGATATGTGGTCCAATTTAGGATGAAACTATAAGTCATGGATACTTCTAAATGGTAGGTGTAAGTGTAACTGTCTATGTATCTAGTGTGGTACTTTTTGGGTACGCATGAATACACACCCGTTTGCAGCCATTCCATATACTATCCTTTAGATTTATCCATATACTATTCTTTAGAAAGTTTAAAAAGTCTTTGATTTTGACACATTTGAAATAAATTATATTCCGATGGTAACAACTAAAATATTTTAATATTATTTAAATAGGTCAGCCTGTTAGGCTAAGAAACTGTTTAGATGCTTTATAGCTTGACCGGTTTTTTTTTTTTTTTTGGCTAAGTAGACTTTTCCAAATGACCATGGCCTTGTCTATTTAAAAAAGTATATGGCCTAACGTGGTTCTAATGCAGGCTAGGCTGTGTCAGGCAGCCTGACCTGATTTCACCCCTAATTTGCGGTTGCATTTGATTGAGCATATTGTGAGATTTTGTGCCAGAGATAATTACATGCCCGTCTTCTTTTCATTAATGAAAGTATGTTGTGTCAAGGTATCCGAGGCAGGCGAGAACTTCAGTGTTGGACAGAGGCAACTGTTGAGTCTTGCCAGGGCTTTGTTGCGGAGATCAAAGATTTTAGTACTTGACGAGGCAACTGCAGCAGTTGATGTTAGAACAGATGCACTCATACAGAAAACAATCAGAGAGGAATTTAAATCCTGTACAATGCTCATTATTGCTCATCGCCTCAACACCATTATTGATTGTGATCGGGTTCTTTTGCTTGATGGAGGCAAGGTATGCACTCAATTGTCAATTGACGATTTTAAATAGCTTTTTTGATGCAATGCTTTTCTTTGTTTTGAAAGTTTGGTAATGTTTGGTTGGCATGATGGATTCTTATGATTCAATAGCTGGAAGGATAAAATGATACATAAGAAATTAATTGATGATGCTGTCTCCGGTCTTAAGCCAATATCATTGGGTTGGCCTGGTGGGGTTGGCTTGGGACCTTGAAGTGTGCTCCTCTCAAGGTCTCAAGTTTGATTCTCCCCGCTGCCAATATTGGTGGGCTAGTTTGGCTTAAAAAAAATATATCATTGGAAGTTTTAGTAAGAAAAATTGAACAAGTAATTTTATTTTTTTTATAACTCGGTATCCGATCCAAGGACCGACTAATCCGAGGGGACCAATCCCACTGCCCACTTGCGGGGCCCTGTTCTAAGCCAGAGCAAAGTTCTGTATGGACTTGCCCACTGAAATTGGCACCAAAGGGAATCGAACCTGAGACCTTGAGAGGAGCACACTCCAAGATCCCAAGCGAACCACTAGGCCAACCCCAAATGGGTTTTGAACAAGTAATTGTTACGAATGCAGAAAGGCCTAAAATTTGAATCTAAACCTCTAAACTGACGTTTGATTCGATGCTCTGCACTGATGCCTAACTTTATATTTGAAAGGTTCTTGAATATAATACCCCCGAGGAGCTACTGTCAAATGAGGGTAGTGCTTTCTCTAAGATGGTGCAAAGTACAGGTGCTGCAAATGCCCAATACTTACGCAGCTTAGTACATGGTGGGGACAAGACAGAAAGAGAAGAGAACAAACATCTGGATGGTCGGGGAAAATGGCTAGCTTCTTCTCGGTGGGCTGCTGCGGCCCAGTATGCTCTTGCTGTCAGTCTCACATCGTCACAGAACGACTTGCAACGATTGGAAGTAGAAGATGAGAATAGTATTCTCAAGAAGACAAAGGATGCTCTGATTACTTTGCAAGGTGTTTTGGAAAGGAAGCATGATAAAGAAATTGAGGAATCTTTAAACCAACGCCAGATATCCTCGGAGGGATGGTGGTCATCCCTTTACAAGATGATTGAAGGTATAATTTTGTTCCATCTTTTACACAGCCATATGTGCACTGAGATAATTTACAAATTCTGCTGATGACAGTCTAGCATTTAGAAGGATGATTTTTAGTTTTACATTTTATTATATAACTGTATCGCTTCTGCCCTTGTATCAGGTCTTGCTATGATGAGCAGATTGGCCCGGAACAGGCTCCATCAATCAGATTTCGCTTTTGAGGACACATCGATTAACTTTGATCAAATTGATATGTAAGGAAGGCTACACGATTTAGATGACACAGTTTCCTGTGACTCGTACTCAAGGCTTTGCTAACTATATTTTGGCGATGTAGCTTACAACTGAGCTATGATTACCTTAGAAAATACAATAAATCCTATTGTCTATTTCTTGGAAGAAAATCATTTTTTTTTTTTATTAGCATTTCAAATTTTGATGCCAAAATAAATTTCTCAAACAATAGGTTCTAGATAATTTTGGCATGTTCTTTTACTGTACTATGCTACTTCTGTATATTGTATTGTGCTATTCTTAGCCTTTTTTAAAATCGCTAACGCCATCAAGCGTTTATGAATTTAATTTTTCACGTAACTGCATTTTTTATCTTGTGTCTATTTGATTCAAACCAATGTAGGGGAGTAGAGGAATCTGATTAGATATTTTATTTGATTAAAAAGGATGGGAGAAGATATAACATTTTCTTGATCAGAGTGGAGAGATTTTATCGGTAAATATGAGTATCTCTTCCAACTAAAATTTGAACGTTCTATTTTCCATGTTGTGGTAGCTTATACTCAACCCCCATTGGTAGAGTACTAATTTATTGTTTACAATTTTTTTCTATTTTATATAATGATATTTTAGCGAGTATATTGAAAAATTTATAAATTTTTTTTTTCTTATCTTCAAACTCCTCCAAATTCAAGGTAAATTAAAATTGAGAGGGATTTTGTTCCCCTTTTCCCTCTATTTCAAAATATTGAAAGAAAAATAATTAACATTAATTTTTTATAATTTAGTAAAATATGGACACTACAAAACAAAGGTATGATAGATAAGCTAAACAATTCTCTCGTATATATTAATACGTTAATTATGTTTGTATTTTCTCCCGATTCAAATCTTAAACCTTTAATTCCTTTTTTCCCCTTAGCTCAACAAAGTGAATGACAAAACTACCCTTATAAGAAAATTATATTTAATTTTTAAAATAAATATTAAATTACTCTTTTTAATATCTATCATAATTTTTTAAAAAATAAGGGTAGATTTTAAAATTATCCTTTTCTCCCTTACTCTATTTAATTTTTAAAAAAAAATAGAAAATTACTCTATCATATCATGAAGTGTCATCAAATAGAGGAATAATTTCATACATTTATCTTATCTCCTCTCTTATCTTGCACAACAAACAAACAATTAAAGTCTCTTCTTCCATCAGTAAATATGTCTCTTTTTTATTATATAATATGTATGAGAGACGCAAACATGAAGGATTCTTTACTTTTAGGAAGGAAAAGTCATCTACATTTCTCACCATCTTTATCATCTTTTCTCCTTTCTTTTTTACATTCTCTTCCTTTTTAACCTAAAGGTAGAGAATCCAAATTTGATCGATGTGACGGGGATGGTGTCATTGCTAAAGCTTCGGTTCCGTTGCTTAAGCCTAAAGGAGATCGCTATGTCTTTTACAACGGTTGCGAGTGACGGTGTAGTTCTGTTATTGTGGGATCTTGTGCTTAGCTTTATATCTATTTTCTTCTTCAACAAAACAACAACGTCATGTCGCACTTATTATTAGTGGCTCACTTTTCAAGCTCTTTTTTTGGGTACAGACCATTTGCTTTTTGTCTCGTCTAGTCACTTTCCTTGTTGTGAAGATCAAAGCGTAGTTAAAAAAAGTTGGACCCATGAATGCATTAAGTGACGTTCATTTATAATCTTGTAGGGTGAATTGCAGACTCAGACAATCAATAATTTTATATGAAAGGTAGTAGCACTTATGTCACACATTATTTACTCGTTTTTATTTTCAAATTTCTTGTACTATGAAACTCCTTTTAAGAATTTTTAAGTTGACTTGGCAGTTGGCAATTTATTTCATGAAAACCATTTCTCTGATTTTTTTTTTCTTAAAAAAATTGGACTTAATAGGTTAATATTTTATTAATAGAAGGATATGAAATCCTTTAACAAAGTTAACAAAAATCAGTGCATGGTTAGTTGGACTTGGTTGTATGAATAGAACAAAAAGAGTCATTCTCGATTTTATATTTAGTATAAAAATGAAGTGTCATTCCCGTGTTTGACTAGTTGATTGGAATGTGCATGATTGAAGTTGTAGGAAGGAATAGAGATATATTCCACCACAATAGCATTCTAGTAATTCTTGTTCCATTTTATTTTGCTAGCACAGCAAATAATAGGATATAAATAGTAGTATTACTATGTAATGTAATTGACTAAATGTGATCGGGTACTAAAAATTTCATCGCAAAACCTTTCAGGCCTATTCAACATTCTTTTCATGCTTTGAAACCTAACCTTTTTTTTTGGAACATCTTTGCCCAATATTAGACTGAATAAATTAGACTTATATATATCGAATTTTTACTAAATAAAGTTATTGTGCTTGTCTTCTTTCCTATTTATATTGAACAGAAAACAATATTTTTCCACTTATTCCCATTCTCCTAAAAGCTTTCCATCCAACCAAATATGTTTATTCTATGTTTCAACTTTTAAGAGTTTTTATTTTTTATTTTTTATGTTGCCATCCGGTTCATAAAGGAAAAAGACTCTAGTAATTTATAGTAGCCTGATCAAAATTTAAGAATTACACTACCCATAACTCAAATTCGATTATTTCAAATGATTTGTCCTTGTATAAAGTTCATTAAGCACATAAAATCAATCATTTGGTTTTCGAGAGCTAATCCATTGTTTTAAACAAAATCATTTAATTTCTTTATAATTAAACAATGATTAGTCACTATAGCAGCATATTACTCCCTCTAACCTATATAAGAAATATTATTGTGTTTTTTGTCCTAATTTTAAGGAAAAAAAATCATAAGTTAATGAGGATACATCACAAATGAGATTTTTTTTAAGAGGAAAAGTAAATGAGATGGTGACCGTTACATTTAAATATTTTCAAATATAAATTTATCACCCTCTCTTTTATTTGAAACATTTTGCTATGCTAACTTGTGGCCTTTCTTTGCTAATGAAATTTTGTGTGCTGTACATATCATTCATTCTTTTGATTGAATATATATCCTTATCAGTTTATCTTTTCTGGTACGGTATTCCTAAAATAAAAATAAAAACTATTTTGGTACGGCACTCATATCTTTAAGTTCATTGATTTATTCTTGATCAACAAAACAATTTAAATGGTTCCAATTTATATGAGTTCATGATATGATAAATTAATACGAATTTGTTACTAAATTTTACAGATATGATAAGTTGCTATCTGTGTGACACATTTTGTCCAATTGTCGGCCCATCAAAACAGCGGGAATATTGGTGGCTGCTTTCGATCTCTCACATATAAATGATGTTTCCTTACAAATAGTTCTTTGATTCTTCCACTATATAATCATTTTTTTAGGGTGAAGTCCACTATATAATCATAATCATAATCATTTGGTTTATAATCATAATATTCTCTGAATTTTAAATGTTTGAGGTCTTTTTTATATCAGTGAAACGAGGAAACCTGAAAGATAGATAGCTCAAGTCATTAAGTGATTAATTTAAATGATTGTGTTTTGAGTATTTTAGTTTGGAACTTTTATTTTCAAATTCAATATGTCATAATAAGATTTATCACAATATATAATTCAAGTTAAAATCAAAATCAACGAAAAATAAGAACATAGGAAATAAAAGTTATAAAACTGATCTACTTTGTAGATATTGTTAGGAAGCATGTTTGACCCCCTCAAAAAAAAAGGAAGCATGTTTGACTCCAACAAAAGAAAAATAAAATGAGAGAAATACTGAGCTTGTAATTGATAGATTGAAGAAGCGGATTCTATAAGTGATAGATTCACCTCATATAGATCTTAATTCTTAAAGATAACTAATGTAACCAACTCTAACTAATCATAAATAACTTGTAAACTATTAACCAATATCAAACTAATTTTAATTAATATTGTTATATATAATTAGATATTTATTAGATACTGTTAGATGTTAGAGTGAAAAATGTTAGAAACACTATCTTTCTATCCCTTTTTCTAAAACTCGCTTTCTTATTAGATAAAACTCATGTGTGTGTATTATCACTTTACATGGGATTCAGTTCTAAAGTGTGATACCAACATGAATTTCATATAATAAGAAAGTGGGTGTTAGAGAGTGTTAAAAATAGAGTGTGCATAACACTCATCTTGTTAGAGTTTGTTAAATGTACAAGTTGGTTAGTATTAATTAAAAATAGTCCCTTTTCTATGTGAAATTTAGGTTTTTTTTAATACACTCTTCAGGCTCATCACTACTGATATTGATATGTGTATATAAATGGTACGTGGCCTTTAACCAATATATATAAACTCTAATACCACGCTCGGTAAAGCTCACTAAATAACTAAACTAACAACCTCTCAAAAAAAACACTAAACTAACAAACTTTTAGCTAATTTTTCTAAGAGTATATCAAACAATATACACACATATCTAATCTAAGTATATAGTAAAACAAATGATTCTACGCGGATGTTAACAAAAATATTCTAGTACTATATCAGTGGTCGGCAATGATTCCAAAAACTATAGTACTCACATAATGTTAGGTCTCAGGTTAATAGTTTTAGGTTCTCAATTATTGTATAAAACTGTATGTCAGTAAGATAAAAAACCTCAGAGTTGCTTGACAAAATGACAAACTCTCTAAAACAGGTAAAAGACAACAAACGAATTAATAAAGGGACCACAAATATTTTTATGTGTGGATTAGCATAATTTGGAGCCACTAATTATACTCTTCATTAGTACCTATACCTTGTGGAAATCTGTGGTTTAGCTAGATTTTTTAGGGCTAGTTATTGATTTGCAATCTCTTGTTTTGCTAAATAAGATAACTTAGTGGATATCATTTTGTCAGCTAGCTGATAATGGTGTATACCCTCCACATAGTATGGTTTGGATCCTCACCCAATTCAATTATTGGTTTTAACTATAGACGACAGAGTCAGGAATTAAACTTATGAAGATCGAGTTTAGTATAATTTAGTCAAAAAATTAAATTTCAAATGTATAAGATGTGCAAGAAATTTAAAAAAATTATAAAATATATTAAAACTTAACACGTTTGAACAAATAGAAAAAGAGTTTGTCGTATCACTATCTCAATCAATATATAATAATTTGATTTACCGATTTCATTTAATTTTTAACATAATTCATCAATAGTGGACAACATTTGAAAATTGAGACTTTTAAATACATTAAACTCATAGTGTTGCTACTCATTTCAATTGAATCTTTTCTTCAAAAGAAAAATCTGAAGTGTAAACTATTTTAACATGATTACAAAGTCGTCAATATTTAATGGTTTGAATGCATCATTGAGATTTAAAGTTGCAAATTTATAAGAAAATATAAAACATCGAAAATGCAAACGTATGAGAATGAATTCATGTTGAAGTCCTAAATAGTGAATCAATAGAAATGATTGAGAGTGCGCAAACAAAATCGCAAGCAATGAGTTGAAATTTCCAAGCAAAATAGCAATGAGAAATAAAAAATTTAGATTGTTAAGGATTAAGGTTCTTTTATAAATTACAGACAAAACAACACTTTCTTTTTTCGTTGTTAAAGATTCTAGTTAAGGAATAGTGCAATGAAACCCAAAAACTTAAGTGCTTCATACTAAATATATTTTGTAAGAAAAGAGTTCATTATACATTATACAGTATCAAATAAATTTCATAGACAAAAGAATAATAGCATATTATATAAATTGCTTTTAAAAAAAGTTTGGAGGGATCATGACCTCTCTTGTTCTCATTCTAGCTATGTCCCTGATTTTCCTATACCTAACGGTTAGGCGTACGAGCTTTCTTTGCCTTGGAAAATTTTAATTAATGGAATCTTCTTTTTGGTAATTTTTTTTTATTCCAACCTTCCATATAGTGCACACTATCAACACAACTCATTCTTCCAAATATGATATCACCAGATATTTCCACTATAAAGCTATACTTCAAAATTAACATTTTAAAATGCTTTCAAAATTAATATATTTAACTCAAAATTAAGCACTCATAAGTCATACATCCGAACACACACAAAAATACAATTTTCTACAATTAAATAAATTGTATGTGATAAACAGATGGTCATCTAAGAGAAACGATATTTGAACATCCATTTTTTAACAACTTTTGTGATAGCTCTCTCTCTCATACTCTCGTTATATTTTTATTCTCTCTTCCTTTTTCTCTTCTATTGTTATTGTCCAATAAAAAGAGAGGAAAAAATGTTGTCACTAAAAGTTGTTGGAAAATGGATTCAAAATATCATTCCTCGTCATCTAAATCTTTATAAATTAATTTTACATGTTCTGTCAAAAAAATATTTAATTTTTAGAAGAAAAAAATTATAATATTAGTCTGTTTTGGTACTGAACTTTGGAACTAAATTTGTGGAATGAATGTATAATATTGTGCTATAAGTTAAACAGGATGAAAGTATCTGGACATTTAAAGGTCACATCAAGATTATATTAGGGGATATGCCCCCCAATTATATGATAATTATTACAGGAAAATTGAAATTGCAGTCCTCAAAGTGATCAAATTGGTTGCTAAGCATTTTTTTTAATTAAATAATATAGTGGCCGGAACTCACACATTTTAAATATGGAGATATGGGACGTCGAGGTTCGAACTCCCTACATATATTATGTAGTATTGTCTTAATTAACTGAACTAAGTTTAGGTACACTGGTTGCTAAATTAACTACCACAGAATTACATATTAATTCAAAAATATAAAGGAAGGTCGGGCCTGGTGAATGGAGTTAAACTTCAACAATGTGATGGATTAATTAATATTTGAATTCTAATCGAAAAGTTTATCTAAGAATAAATTAGTCTATGTTAATTTTGGCTCATATTCAATTGATTGATAGTTAGTTACTGATGCCACCGTGGACAAAATCATCTTAATTTCTCAGCAATACAAAGACTCATACTAAGGCCTTTTGAGCTTATGAAAAATAGCATATTTAAATAAATAAGCTTTTATTTTAATATATAAGCTCTCATTAACGAAAATTGTATCTTCATAAACGGTTTTTTATAAACTACCTTAAAAACTTATAAATAATACATAAAAACTTATTTATTTGCATAAGCTGTTTTATATAAGCTCTAAAATAAGCTAATCCAAACGGATCCTAAATCATTCTCTTTTATGGTTTATTCTCTCACTAAATCATAAAATGTGTTCACATTTAATTTTGTTCTTTTTCTTTTAATTTTTTATACTAAAATAAATTACTCTCAATTAATTTTGACTCAAATTCAATAGAATGACTCATACTAATCCTATTGGGACAAATAAGTTCATATTGACTCATTTCTACTAAAAAAAACTCTCTCAAACATCTTAATTTATCATCAATAGAATGACTCATACTAATCCTTCTCTTTAATTTCTCATCAATAAAAGGCCTAAAATAAACCATATTAGTTCTCTACTGTGAAATGAAATGCCTTTTAAAACATGATAAACCTAATAACTAATTCGTTGTACTTGTGCTAATGAGCTCTTCTCATTACATGGTGGTTCAAATTTTGTCCTAAACCTCCCAAAACAAACAAGCTTCATCAATACTGAATGTTTAGGTTCCCCATTTAAACAATATGCCATGGCCCCATGGCACTAACAAATACCACTTGATGCACTTTTTGCTGCTCTTTCCTAAAACATTAATTCCCATCCCTAACAATCGTGGGTCCCTATGCATCAATTTCTTCTCAATCTATTTCCAACAAAAGGATGAGGGTGTTTGTCAAATAATTCAAAAATTATGTACTAGCCTTTTTAGAGAATTGTTATTTTCCATTAATGGGACCCAATAAATATCTCAATCAAATATTGTTCATGGCACGCTGTTGTTACCAATCAATATAACATGCCATGTATACACTGTTTTTTTTAATGGCCATGTGGATATTTAGTAATCAATCTAATCTGTCTACTTTCTGTTAAATATGTTGCTTTCCGTTACTAAATGAACACGATATTTAATTGACATCAACTTAATTGTCATTTGTTTGTACTCACAACAACTTACATCAATATGTCACTAGAACTAAAATCAGTTCAATTAACAACTAATCAAGTACTTATCTTTCAAAAAACTACTAGTACTTAATTAATAATATATTGTTCAGAAACAATTTAAAGTTATTAATCGATTATTATTGTAATTGATATTGTTTTTCAGTTTAGGTCAAAAGAAATTACTAATCAAGAAAGAAAGAAATTAAAAATTGTCATAGAAGTCAAAAGTCCTATCTCGACCGATAAATTTTTTAGTTAGAGACTGAACCTCAGATATTTCACATGTGTCTGAGTTTCCATTCATCTATTTAAAAAAGAGAAATTGCCTTGAACTATGCACATACTCATAAGATTTAATTATAGTTTCCTTATTGAGGTCAATGTAAAGGGTCAAAATGATATAGGGCAAGACTTGCCCTATGAGTGAAATATGAAATCGCATCTCTACGTACCAAACTATGATAAGTTGATTACCTCACTTGGAATAAAATGGAAAGAAAATTTTGTCCACGACAAAAATAGAAAGAAAATATGAGAAATGATAGCAACACAACCTCTAACATTCACTTTTCATCAAATTACTTTTTATAAACATAAATTATTGAAATTGTTAGGTTAGACGCACGCAGTAATCATAATCAAATGTGTGTGAGTTCACTGTTATTACTATTATTTCGTCTATCTATAAAATATTCATAAATATACCTCTAAATTATCATATTCAATTTCATTTATTTATCAATATAAATTTTAAGCAATAAAAAAATATTGAAAAGTTTGTGTTGAATAGTGTATTCGTACGAACATTGATAAACCAAATCAAACCCATTAGGGCATAATCAACACTAATGTAGAACCCAGAAAAAGAATAAATTAGGATAAAGAATTAATTGAGGACCACAAAATCATCACACAACTTTTTCTTTTCAGCATTTTTTATTGTCTAATTCTCTCCACAAAACACCTCGTCCTTCAACTACCACATCCAATGGTGACATAGTGTTTAATTTGTTGATTTCATGATCATATGCTAATAAATTATTGTCAAGCTAAATATCGACTAAACAATCTACAAATTAAAGCAGCAGAAAAGGGAAAGAATTGAAAATTTTAAAATATATTTACTCATAAAATAATATCGAAAAATCACCCCAAAAAATAAAATAAAACATATCTGAATCATTATTTTTCTGTTGTTTATCATCATTCTGTACAGAAAAAGGTAATAGGACCACAAGATTATTGCCTCAAAAAAAGGACCACAAAATTATAAGTAAACAGTTTCTTTATTTGATTTTGTCTAGCAATAGTTGTTTTTCCCGTGAAACACTTCTTGTCCATAACTGAATCCCTCGAGAACATCCTATTATGTCACACACACACATATAGTCTATACTATAGGTTATTTACTCAACATAATCTCAAACTCTAAAACCTAAAGCTCATGTTGATTTCGGTGGAACACCAACAAAAATATTTAAACAATTAGTTTCGAAGCAATGAATTATATTAGACTATTAGTCACCAAGTGCAAGGAAAGAGATTATTGATCGGTGTGCAAAGAGAATCACCAATTAACGATTATGAATATGCAGTGTTCATGCAAGGGTGCAAAACCCTAGCAGAGCTAGGTCAAAAACCCCAATAGGATTCTTCATAACAATATGTAAAATCAAACATTGTCTTCAAATTTAGGCTAAAACTTGAAGGAATGGAAAGGGTGATGGTATCTTGAAGGAATGGAAAGGGTGATGGTATGTGTGTAAGTAAAAATTCACCCTACTTTACGGAACGATATCAAATTGTCAAAAGTCTAAATTGTTTAAATATTTTTAGCATACGTAAACTACACCAAAATTTAGCGGGGTTAAACAAACGGGGTTTTTCATGTTTATTTTTCTATGCTGGATCATCTAATTAAATAGCATGCTTATCAGCTTGTTTGATCTAAGTATCAAAAGATCCAAGTTAGGGGGATGTATTGGATTAAGATTCTAAGGGATTTTAAAAGATTTTTTAATTATGAAAAAGTTTTGTGGTATTCAATCAAAACTCGTTGCAATTTAAAAAAAAGTCTTGTGGTGTTCAATCAAGACCCTTTGTCATTTTAAAAAAGTCTTGAGGTATTCAATCAAGACTTTTCATCACTTAAAAAAAGTCTAATAGTATTCAAAATCATCCAAATTTCGAAGGATTGTTTGATAAATTAGATTTTGATGGATTTTGTGGGATTTTCTAGTGAAATTTTAACAAGAAAAAGTCTTTCATGAAGACATGAGATTTCTTGGGATTGTTTTTCTTTTAAAAGTTTACTCTCTCTTTCTTATTCCTTCTCTCTCTCTCTCTCTCATAATAAAAATTAAAAAATAAGAGCTTGTATTGAGAATATTATCATAGAGAGTGTGTTGTAATCATTTATTTTCAATGAGTTCTTAAAATTCATAAAATCTTTTGAAATCTTATACATCCATAAAATCATTTAAAATCTTATGATGTAAATCCATTGAAATCCAAATTGAAAATCCTGATAGTCTTTTAAAATCATGAAAGTCACTAATTTCCTACAAAATCTTTTAAAATCTTTAAGACTTTTTTAAGAAATTGTCCTTTAAAATCCTAATTCAATACACCCCCTTAGATATATTTTTCTTGACCAAAAAATACAGAGTTAGATTTTTTATTGATTACAATGAGGGTATCTAAGCTACTGCATTTCACCCCATGCCTATGTTTTTTCAGCCAAATACTGAGTTAGGAAGGTTATGACCTTTTCGAGACTTTGTTTAATGTGGGTATAAGTAAAATAAATAGTATGCATTAGCTACAATTTTATCATATATATCTTTCGATTTAATTGTGAAATTTATTAATTTAATGTTAAAAATTATTTTATACAAATGCAAGACTTAACTCACTTATCATAAATTAGCCTATTTTTTATTAGTCAAATACACGTTCATGTGTCCCGTTGAAAATATTTTCGTACCAATTAACATTGATGTATAGAAAAATTGATTGAAAGAGACATATTGTATGTAAGATGTGGGGAAAAAAAAAAACTTCAACTATATTTAACTTGTGCCCTTAAGGGCAAGTTAGCATGACCCTATCAATTATAGTTGAAGTTGCTAAAAAAAACATGGAAAATGTTAACTTGTACCCTAGTGACACAAGATAAGAAATCAAAGGTAAAAATAAAATCTTAAAAATTGTGTATTTTTAATTTCAAAAGCCTTAAATTTATCTTTTTAACTTGTGCATTTATTGATTAATTCTTTTTTTAGCTTCTCAACTTGTCTCGTAAGGGCACAAGTTAAAATAACCATTATATAAATCATTAAAAAAATATTCGATGAATAATGTTTATAAATTTGAAAAAATATTCAATCATCAATATTTAAACGGTTATTATATTTCAATTCATCCACATAAGCATTGATCAAGTCAATATAATCTATGGGGTCTCACTTTTGGAAAAATGGTTAACTTGAAAGGTAAAAAAAAAATACTATTTTCAGACAAAAATATGAAGCCAAAATCGTCGAATTTTAAAACTTTGGCCCCAAAAGTGCATTTATAATATGTATATTTATCTAGTCTGGTTACAACAAAAAATAAAATAATCAAATTCAAATCCAAATTCAAGTGTATATTTGATTTCAATTTTGGAAGGGCTAAATTTGATTATGGTCAAGTATAACCGATTTTGACATGTTTAAATATTCTAAAGTAAAATTGATTTTATTTGAAGTAAAACTTATAGTTTTAGATTTCTACATTTGATTTTATCTTTGATTTTATTGGTCAATTCACTTTTATTCAAATATACCCAAACATAAACTATTTTATGATCAATTTTTTTTTACCAAGATAGTATTAATATAAAGTTTTTATTACCGTTTTAATGGTGACTAATCTCTATTAAGAGAACCTGTGAAGTACACAATTTGGGTTCTTTTATCACAAACATATTCTTTTCATATGTATGAGAAAAGAATCGAACATATGTTCACAAACTTAAGTTTAAAGAGCTCAAATCATTCACCACTTAGACCAATTCATTTTTAACAACGAAAAAATTAAATATATCAATTTTCACATCCACGAAACAAACTAACACAATAAATCACAATATTTAATTTGTATCAAGTTCAGTATACTCCATGGACTAAAATCTAAGGTTGCAACACAATATACGATGCACCAATACAATACTGACACGAAAATACGAAGGAAAAAAAAATGTAAGGTGTGGAAGGAAGCAAGAATTTGGTGCTGAGGAAGAATGTGTGGGTTTGAAAGAGAGAAAAAATGAGGCAGAAAGAAGAAGATTCCCATGCAGATGTACTAGTACAGTAACTGAATAATGAATTGTGAAAGGATAGGTCAGGTCACAAAGTTACTCACAACAACAACATCTCTTACATTGGGGCCTAAACCGTACTATAGGTTGGACCTACTGCTGTTGACAATGTTTTTAAATAATTTAGTTAATGGTTTGTTTGGTTGGTACTTGTGTTGCGTCCAAAACTCGTCACCCCCCACAATTTACTCTCTCAAAACTCACAACCATAAATAAAAACTAAACTATGCTTGCTTTGCTTAAGCATTGGAATGTGCATTTTTGGTTCAACATTATCACCAACTATGTCTGATGTCTCTGAAATCTATCTAGGCTCCATTGTCATTCAATAGTCATATCTCAGTGTGATATGACTCTCACTGTCCACGGCCCTCCCAGACCAGCTATTCATTCCCCACACTCAATTGTGGTTCTTGTTCATCTAATTATTACACTAATTATTCCTGTTTTTGTCATCTGTCTCTCTATTTTTGTTTTCCAATTTCAAAATCATTTTTTGTTGTTCTAAATAGCTAAACAGTCCTCAGGTAATGAGGGATTCCAAATTGTTATTTGTTAAAGGTTTTGTTATACAGTACATACCAAACAAAAAGGCAAATTAGTCTATATCTCTTAGAATTACGTTGCAGCGAACCTTGAGACTCAACGTAAATTAGTAACTACTGTGTTCATATGCATTGGAAAAATACAATACAAAAATACAACACCTGGGCTATTGGATACAATAAGAAAGCTATTGGATGCAATAAGAAAAGTTAGAGATGATGAGCTCCAAACAGACTTGAACTTTAAAGGAAAACTGACAACTATTGAATCATATGAGTGTAATATATATTTTTTCAGTTTCTATGAATTATTAATTTATGATTTTCTTGGGACCGAAAATTATAAAGGGATCTCCCGAAAAATTATTATCTTATTATTTTATCGAGTTTTTTAATTTTTTACATTGGCCCAAGTCGGGACCGGACAAATTTATTATTTTAGAGAGTTTATTAATTTACCGAGTATTAATTTAAAGAGTTTCTACTCTAATAGGGGATTAAATCTCAAGTATTACACCAAAAAGAAAATAAAAAAACACCAAAACACTCATTGAAAAATCAACAACAATCGATCTTCAAACACCACCAACAGAGATCAAAAAAGCAGCCGACGAAGGTAAGATGCTTCAAATGATCTGATTCGACCACCACTCAACATCCAATAAGTCGGAGGAGACATCAACGAGCCTAAAGAAGCCTGCATAAAAGAAAATAGCTTCCGATCTCGAATCAAAAGCGATCGGTCTGCCAGACTCCCGACGCAAATACATAAGGCACCCCTCAACTCAGAACCCACCTAACCATACACCTAAACCTGTCCAAACTCGGCCCACCAAAATCCCGATGCCAAAATTCAAAGACGGAGAAAAGGTGGAACAACAGCACAAATCGATCCAACTCGAACATAAACAAACCAAAACAAGCCACAAAATCAACCAGCTCTAGCCGTCACGAACACCTTATCAGCGCCACCCTCTGGACCACTATACCATCTTTCTTCGCGGAGGAGAAAAATCTCAAATCATCCATAGACTAGATCCACCACAACTGCAAGACCCTAGACCTAAAGGACGTCGCCGACAAAAAACCGACGACGCAGGGGAGGTTGGGAAAGCGCACAGAAGCTTGGACGACCAGAAAGAAGGAACATGAACCAAAGCGCCAGCACAAAGGTAACTCGACAACGGCGACTAGCCCCCCACCAACACCACCAACGATCCAGCCACAACAAACCACCAATAGTGCGAAAAGCAACTGCAACAGAAACAGTCTCATAGGTACAATGAGCAACTACTACCGTCAACACGGAGCATCTACGTACCTAACCCTTTCGAGCAACATCAAGCAAAATTCTTATTGAACTTGCATCCAACAAAAGCATGCACAGACGGACTGGACCAACGAACACCACCACCCAACAACAACTTCCCAAAAATAACCAGCAACAAAAAAGACAAAAAGTAAAACAAAACACAAAACACAAACAGTCACACAAACCGTCGGCGGAAAGAACGAACCCCACGACAACAAATCTTGAAACCATGGCAACGGAACAACAAGAACAGCAACCACGAAAACAGATCTGCAACACCTGATACAGCCAACGCCCCACCACCGAAGAAACTGCCAACCACCACCAAGAAGCGGACCAAAACCCGCACATCCTATCACCACCAAAAGCACCGGCGACCCTCCGATAAAGGCGCATCGGCAGTACGACATCGGAGATGGGAGGATACCGGTTGGAAGGAGTGCATCACCTCTTCCTCTCGATCCTACTTCCGATCTATCTCCTCCTCAATCCACTTTCGTCTACTAAGGCGCCGGTGACTCCGTCGTCGAGTCTAGTTCTCAACTCAAAACGACGTCGGAGAGAGGAAGAAGGATGGAACTCATCCTTCGAACCTAAGACGGTGACGGCGACAACGACGACCGAGAAGGACGAGGTGAACGCCGGAGGGGGAAGGGTGCGACGGTGGTGCAGAGAACAACTCTCAACGCACCACCGGCACTTAGATCTACATCACGGTGGTTTGATTTGGATTTAGGGAGGAGTAACGGTTCTGGTGAGTTTAGTGAGAAGTCAGAGGACAATATTTAGAGAGAGAAAGTTAAGGGGCTGTACAACCCACTAGTAGGTAACACATATTCTTGAAAGTGAATAGAATGTTAAAAGATATCCATGAAAGTGTCTTTTAGCAATCTACATTTCAATTTGTGATTATCGACTTTTTAGTTATAACTTACTAAAATACACCTTCATAAAATTAGTTTGTGTCATTTGGCAAATGTCTATAGGATAACTTGCTAAAATACACCTTCATAAATGGCGTCTTCTAGCAAAACTCACTGCTAAAACTCGAATTGAGTTTTTGGTAAGCGTATATCTATTTTCTTATGATTTTACAATATATTTCTTTTTAACTTTCATTTTTTTTTATTGAATGGAATTTATGTGACTGATGTCGTTTTAAGAATGAATCTAACATAAAATGAAATGTTTCATTTTTCATAGTAAGAAAATTCACATGAGCATAACTCGATTGATAAAGATATTACATTGTGAAAGAATATTACGTTGTGAAAGAGTCGAGGTTTAAATTTCAAAATTTTCATTTATTCATCTTAATGATGAATTTCTAATCACTATGAATTTGATAAAAAAAAAAAAAAAAGATGTAGAATTCACCAATAAAAGTGATAAATATATGCTTGTTATAAATATTGAAAACAAAATATTAGAGTGACTGTTGTTAACATTGTGCTTTAAATTCGATATATATTTTCTTATATTAATGGTTCACATATGAAATTGTGTCTAACATGGACAAGTAAAATAATCTTGCCTTATGTGCAAATATTTTTTTTTACTATTAAACATTTAATTGTATCATATCTCATTTAATTTAATAATGTAATTTATTATTTTAATGATGAAAACAAATTTGTGTATAATTGAAGATTTATCTCACTTTTACACCATATAATTAACCAAAGTTGGATGGATACATCCTTTAATAATTTTTTTAATATGGGTTGGATGGTAAAAAAAACCAAACTAAACAACAATGTCATCTTTTCTCTATAAAAAATGTCATCTTTTTAGCTTAGTTAGGAAAGATAAAAATAAGAAAAATAAAAAATTAATGGCTTTGATCGACCCACTATCGGTTTTATCCATGTAATTTTTGAAAAATATACTAGTAAAATTTAAATAAGTATTATCTAATTTTAAAATTAATAAAAGTTTATTTAAATATGTAAAACTTAATAAAAAATATATATATTTAGAATTTTTTTTAAAATTTTAAATGTTTATAAATTATTTTGTCAAAAAAAGAGAGTCTATAAATTATTAATCTGATAAAATGCACCATTACACTTGATAAAATGATAATTCTGATAAATTAATATACTACTTAAATAGCATAAAAATGAAATGATTGAATAAAGCAACAAAAAAGGAAATGGATCAAGTATACCCATCAGTCCGCAATGGTAGGGTTGGACTTAACAATGTCAAGGACAATAGCAAGTGGGTCGGTCCCATCTGACCATTTATGTAATTGAGTTGATCTGACCTGAGAAAGATTGACAAAACTATCTCATTTGACGACTCTAAAACTAGGGTCGACAATGTGACCATCTCATATCAGTGTGGATAGTCGTTAGATGAATATTTTGTGAATCTATCGTAGATAATATTATCAAATCTATCTTACAATAACGAACTTTGTTGTCATTCCACCAATTTGAAGTTATTTGTGTGTTTGCTCTTAATTCAATTTGATATATTCTTGTTCTAGTCGGTATTTTAAACTTCTCAAATAACCCAACAAAGAGTTAATGCATTGATGTGTATGTCAAAAGATTTAGAGTAGACTTATAGTGCATTATCAATGCTTCAAATTTTACTCTATTTCAATGTGTTTGAAGGATGTATTTAAATATTTAAAAATGTGGTTAAAGGATGTTATTTAAATATTTAAAAGTTGACCAACACCTTATAAGAATATATAATATATAGTTATTGAATTAACTCATAGAAAGAGATTTTTTTTGATAAAATACAAAATCTAATCTAGATCATATACTTATATACACGGCATAAAATTGTTGTCCGAATCTTGACAAAAGATTTTTATTTTATTTTTTACAAACAAAAGAAAATTGTTGTCCAAATAACATTTTTTCTTATAAATGTTAATAGAATATAAGCAACTTTAAAATTTCAATTCAATCCTTAAAAAAAAAAAATCAATTCAATGTTGATCATACATATACAATTTATCAATCCAAGGAGCTTGAATGTGACCACTTCTAGCAGTATATGACTGATTGACTCATGCAAGCATCGTGGACAGTTGACATCTTTTCTGCATCTGTAGTAATAATATTTCTGACGCAGAAGTAAAAGCTTTTTCTTCTCCATGGACTATATGCTCCATGCTTTGGAGTAAGATTTTTCCCATGTCTGAGTTATCTTAATAGAGAATTTCAAAAAAATAAAATAATAATCTTACCCGGTTAAAAATGATACGGTTACCTCTTTCAAAAAAAAAATGATACGGTTACCTGTACCTGTTTATTTAGAAATGGATTGACCAACTCTAGAATTATGTTTGTGACTATCACTACTTCTTAAGTTGTACAATGCCACAACAATACAATCATATAATTAAATGCATAATAATTTGCTGTAATCGTAGTTATTATTTGCAAATTATACTCCACACATTTGGAATTTTCTTTCACAAACCGTACATATAGTAGGTATATACAGAAAATATAAAGCGTGGATGAATTTGATCCAAATATTTGCTCTTGATTTGTACAACATATATAATTGATCAGTGCATCGTTTGGTAAGCATCAATACGTTGCACGAGTTATCTAAAACTAACCCCATTCACTTTTTCTGTCATTCTTTTTCTACTTTACTCTGTAAAAAAACAACAGAAAATTGACTACAAGCAAACCTCCACACGAGGTGCATCAGCACCGCACGCTCAGCACCATATATGTCTCATAGTTAGTGTGTTTGATGTGGGCACTTTAGTGATATAGAATCGGATAACATCAGTGATATTGGTCAGCCTCAATATTATAAGTGATTTTCTTTTTCTTCTCTCTTTTAGAAGGACTGTGACATTGTGATTGATCAATGTCATCAATATTACTCAATTCTATGTCACTCAAATGCTATTTGTTTGATGTACGTCATAATCAATTTACGAGGTATAGTTTTTAAAAAAAAGAAAATGCTAACAAGTTCATTTTGAAAAATTACGATAACTCATGGTGATTTTGATGTTTATGTTTGATTCTACTTTTGATGGGATTAGAAATAATTTTGAGATGTAAAATTGATCATGATATGTTTAGTTGTTATCTAGTTGTATTTATTATGTCATTGATTCTATTTGAAGCCGTGATTTATAACTTTTGATTTTCACATTTAAATTTATAGTTCAATTCAGTTCAGTATTCTATCCAAATAAAAATCATTTTGACCAAAGTCAATTCTTCAAAATGAGTTCTCCAAACATGTAATTCATCTAACCAATCTCTACCACGTGACCACACCCCTCTTAAAACCAACCACGTGCCAATACTCATCCCCTCACGTGACAGTTTAAACCCACTTCAATTTTTACCTCCTTACACTTGAACATAAATAAATACGACACAACCACCCTCTTCAATTCACTCCAAAACTCATAACACTTTCTCTCTCAACGCATTCAATTTCAATACAAAGTACACTCAACAACAACAAGAAAACTATTTCAATTTCTATGATATTTGTTCCATCATGTTAGAGAGTGGTAGTGGACGTGATTCTGGAATGAGTTTAGAAACATTAAACTCCAACACACAGCGAACTTCATTAAGCAGCGGCAGTGAAAGCATTTGCAGCACCAGCTTCAGCCGTCTCTCCTTCGACCTCCTCCCATCCTCCTCACCGGAATCTCTCTCAATCAAACCTCACCGCTCCTCCGACTTCGCCTACACCGCCATCCGCAAATCCGGCCTTACCTTCCGTGACTTCCATCTCCTGCGCCGTATAGGCGCCGGCGATATCGGCACCGTTTACCTCTGTCGCCTCCGTGACTCCTCCGCAAATGAACTCCTCTACGATGATAACACTTCCTTCTACGCCATGAAGGTTGTTGATAAAGACGCTGTTGCTCTTAAGAAAAAGTCTCATAGAGCGGAAATGGAGAGAAAGATTCTTAAGATGCTTGATCATCCTTTTCTTCCTAGTCTCTATGCTGAATTTGAAGCTTCTCATTTCTCTTGCATTGTTATGGAGTTTTGTTCTGGCGGAGATTTGCACTCTCTCCGTCACCGCCACCATCGCAACCGCTTCTCTCTTTCCTCAGCAAGGTATTTAATATAAATAAATGAAGTCAAATATTTTAAAAAACTAAATTAAATAGTAATATGACAGAGTAGGTTGTTGACTCATATTGTTACAGGTTTTATGCGGCTGAAGTACTGGTGGCATTGGAGTATCTGCACATGTTAGGAATAATCTACAGAGATCTAAAGCCGGAAAACGTGTTGGTCAGATCAGACGGTCACATCATGCTCTCGGATTTTGATCTCTCGCTAATTTCCCACGCAATCCCAGCCGTTGAATCATCACCAGACATTTCCCTTGATGATCCACCACAAGTTACCTGCACTCGCCCACGTTCCATTTCAACTCCCTTTGCCTGTCTTTCAAAGCAACTTTTCCGTTCTAAAAAGGTTCAATCATTTCAATCAAACCGGCTTTTTGTAGCTGAACCGGTGGAAGCACGGTCTTGTTCATTCGTTGGAACACACGAGTATGTTTCACCGGAAGTAGCTTCAGGAAATTCACATGGTAACGCTGTTGATTGGTGGTCGTTTGGAATATTCATCTACGAGATGGTGTACGGTAGAACACCGTTTGCGGGCCCTACAAACGAAGCAACGTTGTGGAACATTATTAAGAAACCTCTATGTTTTCCTACACCCACGCCTTCAAGTGCGCTTGAAATGCACGCGCGGGATCTAGTGTCACGTTTACTTAATAAAGACCCGAGCCTTAGACTCGGATCAAAACGAGGTGCGGCTGAAGTTAAGTCGCATCCCTTCTTTGTAGGACTTAATTTGGCGTTGATTCGGATGGTGACACCGCCGGAAGTTCCTGGATTAAGAAGGCAGAAAACGACGCCGTTAAGTAACGGTAGTAGAAGTTCCGGTAGACAGCAACCAGCGTCGTCTTTTGATTACTTTTGAGAATCTAACGTTGGCCGGTTTTTGCGCCACGTGTACGGTCGGTGCCTCTAGATGTTTTTTTAAGATAATAAAATGGCGGATGACGTATATAAATATGTGTATATTTATTCAAGCTGCCTTTTTCTTTTTGTACTTTTTTATTAATTAACTAAAATATTATTATAGATTTAGTTTTAGTATAGTTTATATTCACCTTCATCTGCATTATAATAAGGTTTTTGAAAGGCGAAAAGAAAGGATTTTATTTTATATAAGATCAATGTTTGAAGTAGGATTGTGTTATGGTGTTATGATTGTATATGAGTATGATGGCATCGATCGCAATAGGCGCCTTCAAAAGCTGAATTTGGGGCTGCTGTCTTTCCTATTATGGAATGGTTGAGTAGGGTGGAAGAGGACGGTGTAGAAATAAATAACTTGACATTACTAAATACGGAAGATTCCTAGCTTAATTTTTCATCATCGTGCTTTGAGATTCACACAGACACGGAGGGGAGGGAGGCACAAACACAACTAGGCTTGATTTCAGTTCCTATCTTTACCAGCTCACATAATGAATAAAAAAAACAGTAAATTATAAGTAATAAGTTTGTATCAATTTAATTTTTGTTTTAACTTTTTAAAAGTTAATTTATTATTTCTCACCATTTTCGAATACATTAATCAATGCTTAAGGATATTCTATAACATTACCTCTTAGATGATGATAGACACAATTTCATCCTAAAAACTAATTTAAAAGATGAAAAACATTCAAACATATTTTATACATCTAAGAACTTGGAAATATGAACAACATGAGACTCAAAACAAATTTTAAACAACTTTAACATTTAGAACATTCTCTACTATTTTTCTATTATAGTTTATATGTCATTTCCTCGTATTTTAAAGTCGGTAATGTTGTGATAACTTTTCAATGTCGCGGCATATCATAATTTTTTTTTCTTTCTGAGATGCATCTGAGGTTAATTCCTCGTATTTTAAAGACGGTAATGTTGTGATAACTTTTAAATGTCGCGGCATATCATAACTTTTTTCTTTCTTTCTATGCATATGAGGTTAAAACTGATGTATATAAAAGATCATGTTATAAAATAAACTAAAAGTACAAGATTAAAGAAAAAGATGATGATGAAAGCCTTTTGTATTATTCACAAGTGTGTCTTTACACTACAACACGAGTCCTATTTATAGGACACAAGATAGGTAAGTGAGTGATCAAGGTTATAGGATGGTTATAGGATGGTGGAAGACTAATGATAGACATCCACTAAAGTAATTTATTTATAACTAATCTTAATAAACTTGATATATATGTGGACACACTATTACCTTGAATTACTTTAATTTTTCTTATTTATGCCTAAACATATTTTATTAAGGGTTCATGTTCAATTAAGTATTTCCTTTTTAACAATTGAAAAGAATTTTGTTTACTTGTTAATAGTCAATAATGCCAGTGTTTGACAATGTGGAAAATAAAAATGGCATAGACAGAGTCATTTATTGGAAATTGAGCTGCTACCTGCTTTCGGCTTTTCAGGCCTAAAAACCTCTTCAACACACGATAGGGCTGTGCCTATGTGTGGTAGAGTAGTTAGCTAGCTAGAAATGAAGTGGTAAATATATCGATAATACTTGGATGACATTGTAGTTAGTGACATTATCAATCACAGTGTTACAAGTGTACAAAACAACAAAAAAATCTTGTGAAAGAAAAAGAAGAAAGTCACATGTAACATTATAGTTGGCCAATGTCACTAATTTCACCAACCACAATGTCGCACAAGTGGTACCCTAAATATACATATTCCATATTGTTAAATGTTAAATACTCCTCTTTATTCCACATACCATGTTCCTTCTTAGTTTAACATTATATCAAAGTTAGGCTCTGTGATATTATTATTAGGATAAATAAAAGGCACATTTCAAAAAGAAGAATTAAATAGAAGGCCAATGTTGGTTTCTGGTAGCATTATTTGCCAACAACTATGTTCACATCAACATTTCTTAATTATTTCTTTTTAACCTTGGATTATATGTGGGCACATTATTACCGATCAATTTCAATAAAATTTCAGCATTTTCACATTGTTGATGGTCTTATATTTGTAATTTGAAACTACAAGTTGGTGAATTAAGCATTGTTCATAATTGCTCAATATAATACAAGTAGGTTAACTAAGTATTTAAACTTCCTTTATAACACTTTACTAGCTCAATATTTATGCTAAATGAATCTTTATAAATGAAATTATTCATCACATGGTGATAGTATTTGGCCAAGATGTGCGATTCACGTAAAGAATTGCAAGACTTTAAGAGAATATGTTTTGACATGTCACAACATGCATTGTATATATATAAATAAACATATACCACTTTTTACAACTTGTCAATGATGCGTTTCTTAAAATATATAACAGCATGTTAACCCAAGAATCGATACCTACACCCCCAGCTCATTGAAATTCTACGTTTCTCTACTTTCAAATGCCATTTTCAACCTTTTAGTCTTTACAGATATGTGCATGGAACATTATACTCTTCATTTTAATGTCATTCTCATCTATAGAGCTGATTCAATTCTTTTCTTTTGTTTCCTTTTTTTCTTTGCCCATGCTTTAGAATGTCTCCAACTTTGTTTGATCTGCTTTTGTATCAGACAGGTCTCTTAACCAAACAAATAACTAATGCTTCTAGAAACTGTTCCGAGCTTCAGTAGGAATTAGGAATCCACTTTTGCATGCTTGGACATCATTTTACCACTCATTTACATTGAGTTATATTAAGCTAATTGATGATTAATATTTTTTATTCAACTCTAATTTGATAAACAAGTAATTCACAGCCTTATTTTTTGTTATAATTCACAGCCTTAATGTTCGATACATATTGATCCGAGGTGGACCAAGAACGGTGGTTAAAGTTGGTGAGAGCACGGCCGATGATGGTGATCGAGTTCATCGGCGGCGGTGGTGTTGTACATGTCAAATTAAACAAAAATATTGTACATTGTTGATTTTTTGTGAACAAGTGTAAGATTTATTTTAGTGTCCCTAATATTATTTCAAAATCTTAAAAGGTCAAATCAAAATAAACATCTCTGATTTGTTGTTTTATTTGTGAAACTATGAACGAGAAATTAGGCACGTATGCTAAAACTGTTTAAACACATTAAAAAAAAGTATACGGTACACATCAACACAGTCCAAGGTCTAAGGCATCAGAATAATTATTGAAATTGACCTTCAAAGAACATTTTTCTAGTCTTCGCATACTAATATAAAAAGGAAAAAGTGCATGAAGTTGCAAAATATGCACTTCTAAGTCCTTCTTTCAAAACAAAAGAAAGTCCTTATGTTAATATGAATTCGTTCATTGATTGTTTTCAATTCTCCCCCTTTGTTTCCACTTGCTTCCATCCCTGCCAAACAGATCATAGATCCCAAAAATATGCCAAACACATTTTGTTGAACCAATTTAAAAATATTTTTTGGTTTGAATGTCGACTAAGTAACTTTTGATAATTTTATATAATTTTTTTTATATAAATACGGTTGATGTGTTACATGTGTAACAATGGCTGGTGAGAAAAGGGAGGTAGCTGTGACTTTGGTAACTGGGCTTGAAGTTGAAATCGTTACAAGAAGCCCAAAATATTGTACATGGATACAAGTGTTTTGTGATGACTTTTGCTCGTCAAGTCTAATATTATAACGCTGTCTTTAGGATACTATTAATATTTATTTATGTAGTAAGTTTTTGTCTAGAATCCAAATAATTAAAAATATAATGATTTTTATTGGGATGTTATATAAACATCTATTTTTTAATTTAGTTTGGTTCTATTCTCATTTCAATGGGACAGCTACGTTGATCCTTTGTCGCCATTTAAATGAATTAGTTGACCTTAATTTCCACCGACATGAACCAAGCATGTCAACAAATTGCTCATACCTATTATGATTATATATGACGCAAACTATGTTAGGTTGGAAACAAAACTATATTAGTTGACTATTACAAGTATTGGAGCAAGCAAGGATAAGAATCGATATCATGCTCTTACTTGTCTAGTAACTGCCAACTAGAGTAAATAAAAAAAAAAATCCATTCTCTTCTTTTTTATTTGTCACTTTCATAGATTTTATTTATTTATCATTTTTAAATTTCAATGTTATATTGAGTATTTCTTTGTCTAACGTAACATCAATTATTATTTTGTTAATAATACTTTTAAATATTTATTGTTTAGAGATAAATATGTTAATAAATGGTTACATTAAAGGATTGCAATATGATGTGGATCCAATAAGGATTCACCATAAAAGGATCTCTGACCTTAGTGTAAATTTCTTGAATGAGATAGAAAATCTAAGAAAGTTAACCAAACTAGGAATAGAAAGAATACATAGAAAATGAAATTAATGAGAAATGAGAATAATGATCGCCACATTCAAGATGAACGATAAGATTGAATCGCGGATCCGCTACAAGAATAAGATGCTCTTGTTAAGGATCTAAAAATGATTCATCTAAGAACCTAGAAAAGCAATTATAAGTGCCCCTTCAATCAAAGATGGAAATATCAAATTGTGTATTAACCACCTAAAAAACGATAACAAGATTTATTTATTTTGAAGACAAAATTGTTATTTATACCAACACATTGGCCATCACCTAAGGCCCGATAAGCAACTAGAAAAACTAGAAAAATTAGGAGGTTTATACAACTCAAATAAAAGCAATCTAAATTTTAAAACTAAACAATTATTACAAACAAGATTCAGTAAAGAAAGGTAACATATCGGTCCTCATCACAATCTAAGAAGTCAAAGAGCCTAATGTTAAGCTTGTAGGGTTTTAGTCTTTTCTTGTTCTGTAAGAGCGTTGTTCAGAATTCTTTATTTATGACTTCTTGTTGCTTTGTAGTCTGTAATATATGTTTTGTTTTTTTTAGATGTGCACCGTTGTTAGATTAGACTAATCCTTAACTCAGGAGAAAACACTAAAAAAACCATAATATATTAGTCAATATGGTCCCTGATATTAGTTTTGAGCGTTAAATATCAAAAAAAAATTGAACTAGCCTTTGTTTTTTTTTTTAGACAAATAATAGGTGATGTGACATTAGATATCATTTTGACATGTTATTGGTTGATTTTTAAATCCCTAAATTCTCAAATTCTAAAACTACCTTCTTACTCTTCTTCAATTTAAAATCCCAAATCCTTATTCTTCTTACCTAAATCATCTTCTCTTCATTGCATTCAATTGATTTTGATGATGACTGGTGGTGGTGCAAACAGTTGTTGTTCTTGTGTTTGGGAGATTGTCCAAGTTCTGTGACTTAAATTTACTTTTCATTTTACATGCTTTTGCTCTGTGTCTGATGTATTGTTCTTTATTGTTTGTGTATGTGTTGAATGATAAAGAATGAAAACCGTCCACATGATTATATAGACTAGACAGTAAAACCATAGGTGTAATGGTTGAAGCTGCCAATATCAACAAAGCTTGAAACAATATTCTGGAAATGACATTATAAATTGTATTGAATTAAATTGAAATGTAAATAGTTGTGGTGCTTTACTTTAGTATTGAATAACAATGAAATGACCGATACTGAGATTCAACTGTACCTGTGCAATTTCAGACCGGTAAACGTAAAGTTTAGTATATCGCTTGCAATTTGTTAGTATGGTTTTACCATGATAAACATCTAAAAAAAACTAAGATACTATTTGAACCACCACCCATCATCAAAATTGATTGAATGCAATGAGAAGGTGGTTTGAGAATTTAGAAATTTAGGGCTTTAAAATCAATTGATAACATGTCAAAACAAGTCTCTATGTCACATCACCTCTTAATTGTCTACAAAAACATATCGGCTCAACTTGTTTGGATACCTAATGTAACTAACGTCAAGGTTTGGGGTAGAAATGAGTCAAGTCGAGTCGAATTTGTCTGAGCTCGACTCAACTCGATAAAAATTTGTTTGGTTTCAAACTCGACTCGAGTTCAAAACAAACTTTTTTTTAACTCAAGTTCGGTTCATTTAAAGTTCACGAACATATTGATTCGAATCGTTATAGGGGTGGCAAAAAAATCCGTACTAGAGGTATCTGCGGATAAAATCTGTCACGAACACGGGGCGGATAGCTAAACGGGTATCCGCGGGTAAAATAAATGGGTATTTAACTATCCGTTTCTTTATGGCCACAGACACGGATTTAACTATCCGTTTTGCAAATAAATGGGTGTTTTGACACGGATATAAGCAATAGTTCTCATTACACAAAAAAATATAAATTTTCAAGTTTGAGGGGCATTTTGCACATAAGTGCAAAACTTCAGGGGTATTTGCAGAACGTCATATTCACCAACAGAAAAATTTGACGGAGGGAGTAAATTGACTAACATTGTGCAATTTTAGGAAGTAATTGAAGTTTTGTTAATTTTAGGGGTAATTGACGAACCTCAAATAAACTTACCTTTCACTTTTCACCCCCAAACCGTAACCCTAGTTGAACAACGATGTCAATCTCTCTCAAAACCGCAGACGGCGTCGTTTTCGAAGCAACACCATCTCTCACCAAGAACATGAAAGCCATTCGAACCATCATTGACGACTCCGACGCCGACGTCTCCGTCATTCCTCTCCTCAACGTCTCCTCTTCCCACATCGACAAGATCATCGAGTACCAAACACTCTCCGACGACGGCAAGGTGAAGGAGTTTTCCGTCGAGAATCTCAACAACGATGATTTGAAGGACTTTCTTTTTTCTGTTCATTACTTGAATATGGAGAGTCTTTTTGAGCTTTTGACTGAGGCTGTTGCGGATCGGATCAAGAATAAGAGTGTTGGTTATGTGAGAAAGTATTTTGGTATTGGGAATGATCTTACGCCGGAGGAAGATGCGGCGATTCGTTTGAAGAATAATTGGACTTTTGATGGTGATGAAGTTGAACCTGAAGAGGAGTGAAAATCTTGAATTTCAATCTTTATTAAAGAAATTAGGCTTAAACCCTAACGTAATAGAATATGAAATTAGCTTTTTTTATTTTATTTTGGGATAAGATGTGATGGTTTGAATTGATTAAGAAAGGGTTTCTATTTTATATTTTACTACTAGTATTTTATTCTCGTGTTTAAAGAATTTAAAATCGAGCATATGGTATATTATTGTTGGTTGCTATTTGCAATAAACCCTAGTTTTGTTATGAAATTGGACTAGGAAATTATTAACCTGGTTATGAAATATATAATCACAATTGTGAAATTGAGCCAATTGCGGTAGAAATTATGAACTAAACTCTAATCACAATTGTGTTTCTTGATTAATCTTCATGGTTGTTCCTCCCCGGATCAAGCTAAATTGAAAGAAGAATTGTGAAATTGAATAAGAGTAAAACCCAACTTAATTGCAATTTTTATTTGTTATTTCAAGCAAGTCGCTTACTTTATCATAATTCGGAAATTGTTACTCTATCCTTTGTTGTTTGTTTCAGTTGATTCTGGCTTCACATAACTAATTAGGCTTCACTTGTGTGGATTTTGTTATGATATAACAAGGGTCAATGAGGTGGTTTTTAAATAACCAGACAGTTGAGAAACAATTTGATCCAGTTGTCTAAGTGGTCGGACTAGAGATGTTGCTTATGAAGACTATATATGTTGTGATGGTTCCTGAAGACAGTGAGGCAAAGCAGGATCTTTGGCCAGTTCTACACCCTTGTAAGTATTCAAAACATGAGTACTACAATGCTAATTACTTGAATAATGTTGGATCTTTAAACACAACAGTATAACCTCAAATAAACTATAATTCATTTTCATTGGATATAGTCTTGGTGCATGGGAAATGCCAATTCTTTTGTGCTTAGTAGTTCTACTGATGTGCTGGTGTGTTGCGGCTGCCGGACTTGTCTTGTTATATTCTTGATTGAGGCAGATGATTTACAGCGTTTTCTGTCTTTCTGCTGCATATATTTTGCTTCATTCTTAGTTGTAACAAGTTCTGGTAGTAGCTTTGTGGTGTATCCTAGAGATGCATTGTGTGTCTGTTTAAATTAATGTCTGGATTGGCATCTCTCTTTGGTGTGCTTTCACCTTGTAGTTAATACTTAATTACTCTTGGATTGGTATTGTACAAAAAACAATATATAGTTTTATAGTTCAACTTTCGAGCAAATGATAGGATGAAATATCTACAATCCTTTATAGAATGTTGATAGAATTTTCTAACTGTGATGTTGGGTTTGAACATTTTAATAAAATCCTGTATATATGATATACGTGGCAACCTTTATGTTTAAATTTGTACTGTAATGGTCCTCAACAATGAGAAGTGACACTTAAATAATGTTGCACACTGTCTGCAAGTATTTACTCAATTGAATAGGTCGGGATCCTTGAGAATGCTGTAACTTGTTTGTATCGAGATGCTTGAACAGAAGTTGATTGGGTTTATTCTAATGCGACTTTGATCAAATATATAATTAAATAAATCTATATGGAGAGTTTAAATCTTCACAATCGGTGATAAATTCCTAAGCAAATATGAATGAGTTGAAGCCATATTGATTCTAATATTTTTCAATCGAATGTGGGCATGCATCTAATTATATCGGAACCTTTAAAAATAAATCTAATTATATCGGAAGAATGTGAATTGCAATTAGGTCCCAACAATTTAATTATTCGAGCCGAAACCTAAGTTTTTGAAGCCAAGTGTGCTAGAATCTGCAGAGCAAGGGTAAAAAATTCTATGAACAAGTTTTCATTTCATTCTCCTTGAATTGGCCAAACGAAAAAAAATAACGTTATTTTAAAAAACGGGACATGATTTCACAAAGATGATTTTGGATGACCGGACATCACCGTGATTTTGTCAATCTCACCTCTCATCTAAACATGACAACATGACAGATAATTACTAGTCACTAGTCTAAGTGTCGAGGGAGGATGACTTTAATACTGATTCCCAGAGGTTTACAATCACGAAAGGTTCAACAGTTCCATGACCAACTATACACAATCGCATTGAAATAAAAAAATAATGACGTTATGTTGTAGTATTAGTTATTTGCATCCCAAAATTTACAACAATGTTTTTTGGCTGGATAGCCCTTCCATGTCTGAAGTACACCTAGAAACATTATGGAACAGAACCTACATTAACAGACAATAATAAAGCCTTCACTTCGTAAAGTTTGATCTCTTCTTGTTTTTGTTTTGGTTGGGGGCTAAAAAAAAGTATAGCAGCTAAATGTGAAGAAAAGATATAACCTATCTGGTGAACATGTATACGACTATGAGAAAACTACTCTCTTCACAAAATGGCTACATCAGTACAAAGAGACTGATGAACAAGTGCTCCCTTTACACCTCAAAAATGCCTCAACCCTCATAACTAAAGAATAATCCTGAAAGCTCAGATTAAATGAGGAATTCGCCAAAATCTGCTGCAGAATGGAGACTTTCAATGGCAAGCAAAAAATATACATCTATCTACCTGTTTAAAGGTTCTAACTGGACTTCCATTCTTGCAGAAGCCTGTGACTCTTTATTTGTTGAAAGTGGAATTGTTGGACTCAAGAGATCAATGGAATCATCTTCCTCATTGCCAAGCACCCAATTTCCTCTTCCAAATATCCGATCCCGTGCTCGCTGCTTCTCGCGGTATTCGAAATAAGCAATACTCAATGCACCTACTAAGAACCAAATTATCATTGCCCAAGTGAGTCCATGGACGTTTTCCAAAGCATATCTGTCTCCCAAATGCTTCATGCCAGTAAAAAGTGCTGCAATGCCAACAAAAATGGCAGATCTGCCAACAATTATGTGCAAATATTCCCAAATTATCCTTTTAAATGTTGGCTGCTCCCCATTTGATGGTTTTGGGGGCCTGAGGAATGCATTAGCTGGTTGTATGCAAGCCAAAACTATTGCAGCAATTCCAAATTTAACATGTGTTGAGCTAACATGAAAACCGCGAAGCTCAGCAACCGCAAAAAGAAGTGCAAGAAAAATTATTGCTAACCCTGAGTATTGCAAGTAAACATGAATTTTGTACCAATTATCACCCTTCAAATGTTTCAAGTACCTGGCTGCCAAGATACCTCCAGGAAGCAAGATACCCCATGCAAGAAACATCATAAAACCATGCACGGCCAAAACTGGAAGTAAATCCTGCTCTGCTTCTGCAGAACCACGCATCAGCTGAACAAGTATAGGTCTGCTACTAGTTACAGTATGCTTATTCCTTTCAGTAAGATGTTCATTACTCCATCTACTACCCATTGCCCATATGACTTTAAGTGGAGTTGTGGGATCAATGATGTTGTTACATTCTGGCCTCTTGCCCCTACTACAAGATGGAACCAAGGGACGTGTAAATTCCAATGTAATCATGCCGTTTTCTGTTTTGCATCTCACATGTGTGAGATTCTCCTGTGTAAGATGTATGCTCGAAGCATCCTGTCCATCAATCCAGTAAGTGTTAACACGACCAACACCATTGTCATCAACCCATCCCACATATGTATAACTGTTTATCATTCCACTGCCAAATCCTATGGCAAGATAACCGCTCTTTTTCTCACCGCGAGCAGCAATAGATATTGAATCCTTTGCCAATGTCCAAAAGAAGGTAACCTGTTGATCATCCAGGACAACGCTGTTGTTATACATGTCGGACAGACCCCCATCCACAACCTCCACTCTCCAACCCATTTTCTTCTCATACACCGAATGATAGTAGATCTGATCAGGAGTGTTCCTATCAGGAGCCCAAACTAGTTCCGTGGGACTGGCCTGAACACCATGAGCCTCAGGACCACCAGCATAAATAGTCTCAGTTAGATTCCTCAGTGTGGCATTCCCACCAATGGGATCTGTAGTAATATAAAGCGCAACATCATGCCCGGCTTGTATAGAAAACGTGACCGGCACTCCTCTTTCCACTCTCAACACAGGAGCTTCCTTTTTGTTGATGTAAAGAATCTTGGCAGGATTTGGCGGGTTAGGGTAATGCAAAGCCGGACCAGTGGAAACAACCAACGGAACTTTTGCATCAGCAATGATCACATCTTGATCCTCTTTATCACCAGCATCCAAAGGACCTTTACAATCATTCACACGCTGAGAAACATTGAGAACCAAATGACCAAAAGTCTCAAATGGAAGACCGCCATGGTTCTGAGGAAGATAATACGGTAGAACAGTATCCGGAGCTCTAATCTTCCCCAACGCCCAGATAACAGTCATGTTAGCAGATTGAACAACGGATTGATCATATTTACCATCAACCTGACTCAAAGGTCTCTTATATCTAACCAACGAAACCCCATCACTCCTATGCCCGTATATCAACCTCGTATCATTCACCAAACCAACTCTATCCGGACCTTCATATATCGAATCAGGACAAACCCCTTCGACAGATCCATCTTCACTATTTTTCACACACTCACTATACTTTGTAATAAAAAAATCATCCACAAATGGCAACCCATCTTCCTTAAAACCCGTAACCGCGACATCAGCACCAACCATAAGCTCTGAATCAGTAGCATTAGGGTTAGCCCAACCAAAAGCCATGTAATTCATAACCCCAGTTGCACCTTCTAAACCAATCTCAATTGAATCCTCTTTCAAATTCAAACTCCAACGTACCCTAAAATCCTTAGACAAAACCTTACAATTATCAAACATAGTAGGGTCAGTATGAACACTTACCTTCTTCTTCTCCTTCTCTTCTCCTACGTCGCTCGCCTTGGTCATATTTTGAATCAAAACATGACCAAAATTTGAAGCAGTTGGAATATCCCAAACAGAAAGAACAGGGATCATATCCCAAGTAACATTCTTCATCAATTGAACAACGAATGTTAAATTGGCGTAAGTATGATTAAGTTTATGATCTGAAACAACGAATCCTCCATTGGTGAAATTATCAAAATCTGTATCAATTGCACCCCACCAATGCACATCAGAGCCAGATAACATATCAAATTGAGAAACCCTAAAAGAGCAATCATCGATGATTTTGAAATGGCCTCTGAGTTGATGTTGAACCATAATGAAATCGGATTCGAAATCGATGAAGGAACTGTTTCGAGTGCATTTCGGAGCAGGATCTGCATATCCGAAAAAGAACAAGGATAGGAAAATCAATAAAGTTTCACGAAGCATGTGGAAGGATCCGAATTGAGTTAAGCGGGTATATTTCGGATTCCGGTGGATCCGAATCGCCGCTGGTGATCGGAGAAGTTAAAGTTAGTTGCGATCGCCGTCGTCGATCACGGTGGTTTTTATTTTCTAAAAAAGGAAAATAAGGAAAAAGTGTTGTTGTTGTGATTGGTGTTTTAGGCTTTGTGTTTGATGTGTAACAGCTTTGTGTGATGCGGTGTTGATTGTTGAAGAAAACAAGAACTCAAGTTACTTCAATACTTTATTAAAAGTAAAAAATAAAAAAAAAGGAGATTTGATAAAAAAGTTATGTAAACCATGTTTTGTTTTCTAGTATTATTTTTTTTAATGTAAGTAAATAATTAAAGAAGTTAATTTTATAATATGTGGCAACGAAGATTGACTCGATTGCTAAAGAGTTTGATAGGTTGTGGATTCAACTTCTATCATTGATCTGATAGTATATTTAATTGAAGATTTGTAAATAGTTTTATACATTCTCTTTCTTATTTGTTTCTATAATTAGATTCAATTCCAAGCCTCGTTTAGTAATTTTTATATAACTAATTAATTATATAAGTCAAAAGTTCGTGCATGACATAGTGAGTTGAAGAGCATGTCATCATATTCGATTCAACAATGACATTAGTGGCTGTTATGTTATAAAACATTTTCGATAGAAAAAAGTTCAACCCACTAATAATAAAGATATATATACGATTAATATTAGGTCGTTACTTAAGTCACTTTTTTTTTCCTATAAAAAAAAGTCACTTTTGTTTTGTCAATTTGAAGGGAAAGAAGCACTGGTATAGGCATAAAAACAAAAACAAGGTATGTGAAATCATAATCAAAGAACTTTTGAGGCGTAATCTAATGTAAAATTTATAAGAAAAAAATATTTTCCACTTACAAAGTTTTATACTGCGATGATAACTGGACAATGAGGTAGTAGCCCTTGCTGGTAGTATTAAACTACTGGCAGTCTAGCACACCAACATTTCACCATGAATTCATCAAAATGCTAATCATTTTTTATTTCTACTTTAGATTAGGTAAGGAAACTGCACTTTACAAAACTTAGTTCAGAGCCAAACTATAACTTTCATATTTTTAAATATAAAGCAGATAAATTGCTTCTTACATCTATCAGATAAACACAAGTTGCAAAATGATTGTACTTCACAAAGGTACAATATGATTACCCGCAATTTACCCATATAGAAGACTGTCACACTGTGACCGCCTACCAAATTCATTAAACAAGATCCACTATTCAGAAAATTCATCAAAACAACATTGTTCGGCCGTTCTTAACTTTCATATTATCCAATGTTAGAAAGAAACAAGTGACCAAGACATTTACAACACATTTCTCCTGTTGTGCTGAAATGTTTCAAAAGCCAAAGGGGTTATCATCAGAAAAATCACCCTCACCTAAGAAGTCATCATAATCTTCATAATCATAATCATAATCATAGTCAGACATCAAATCACTCTCATCTGCATCTTCTTCAACAGGTGATCCATAATCACATTCAAATGTTTGAAATGGATAGTCATCAGTGGCATCATGTGGAAGCCGAAAATACTTGATCTGCTCTTTACATCGCTTCCCCAAAGTTCCTACCAAATTAACATTCAAACACCGACGTATGTCAAGAGATTCAAGGTGAGGACAGCCATCAAGAAGAGCAACCAAACCATCATTAGTCATCTCGTTTCCGATAAGCTGGAGATGGCACAACCCAGGCATGTATTTTGCAATAGCAAATGCCTCATCATTGTCATGTGCATCATCATCATCATCATATTCAATGTGTGGATGTCTGTACCCTTGCTTGTTGAATTTCAATGTTTTCAATTGAGGGCAACATCGGCCAATTGGTTCAAAAAGACGATCGGATAAGTTGCTGATTGATATATCAAGTTCCTCTAAGCGAGGAAACTTTTCAGCAGCATCACACAATCCTTCATCGGATATGCTCCAGCAAGATGCAAGACGAAGGCGTTGTAGATTACTTGCGCTGAAAAATGCCAAGACAACAAGTTGAGATACTGTTTACACAGAGATGCTATCAAAAATATTTGTGACTTTAGTTAACTATCTAAAACTGACAGAGTTTTGTACATCACATAAGAACATTTTAGGATATAAACATACGCACAAAAAGAGTAGTTTGTATTACAAACATAGGCAAGTATTCACTTCTAGCAATAACTACATCTCACACACACACAAAAAAAAAATAAAAAAAAATCCAAATGATAGACAATATCTAAAGTTTGATGGTTATCCTTCAAACAAAGTCTCACTTACTCACATTGTTATGACTAATAATATAAGATGGATAAAAGGACAAACAGAAATGATAACCTGGCTTTTGACATTGAGAGATAAATGAACTTTCTTTGTCTAAATGCAAACAACCCACTAAAATTTATGAAACCTAAACGTAAATTAATATCATAGCTCAGTAGGTATGGCATGATTACTTTTAAGGTCATGTTAACTTCTGTCCTTAAGGAATTTAAAATAGAATTAAATAATAAATTTTACATTAAAAAGCTAACTTTTTCTACATTTGGTTTCTTAACTTATGCCGCAAGGGCGCAGTTTAACATTTCCCATACTTTTAATATTTCTTTTGTCCGGAACCTAATCTGATAGTTGGGGTAATCTTACTTTCGAATGCAGTCCAAACATGCCTGCCACCATTAGTTACCCTAAGTTAAGTTCAATCCTCTAGATCTACTTCAAATGCAGCTACGACAATCACAAGCATTAATTTATCTTATCGTTCTCTAACGTGTCATGTCGAATTTTCAACTATTATTCCTGTGAATTAAAAAACAACATAGCCACAATGAAGAATTTGTAGAAGAAAGTGGAATGGAACATACGAATTAGCGATACGGTGGAGAAGAACATCAGTAGCAAAATACTCGATGTTGATATCAATTATGTGGCCGCAGCTGTAATCAACTGCGCGTTGGCATAAAATCTCTAAATCCAACTGATAGTCAGGTTCACCTAAATTGGGCATGTTAATGGTGCGAAAGAGAAAAGGGTCTGTGGAGATTTTGCGCCACGTGGTGCAAACATTGTGAGCGCGAACGAGCAGATCGATTGTGTCGAGCTTTCGGAAAATGGATAAGACTGCATCTCGTGGAAGATCCAGCCAGTTTCGTTCTCCAGAATCGGTTACTGGTTTCGAATTCGATGAGGAAGCAGCGGAAGAAGATGATGATGGTGGTGGTTTTGGTGGCAAGGGTTCCATTGCATTGAAGAATTAGGGTTGCGGATTGTGGTGGCGAGACACATAGAGAGAAAGAAATGTAAAAGAATATGCAAAATGGATTTTACATTAATGTTACTTTTTTTATGAAATGTTTAAAACAAAATTCACCCAATAAAAAACCGAATCAATACAAATCAAAAACCACAAAAATCTGAATTTTATTCAAATGTATTTAGAACATTTTTTTACTCAACTACAAGGTTTATGGTTTATATTTTATCAACCAAACCGCAACATAAAAGAGATACTTCAACCGTCCTTAATTATACGACCCTTTTGAAAATAATTTTTGTCCTTTTTTATAAGATCTCTTTCTTATTTTCAATTACATTAATTATTTCTTTACCACCATACCTCTATTTATTTTGCATCTTTTTCTTCAATCAACAATAAATATTATGTTGAAAACATAAAGTAACTCTCTCTCTTAAGATAAAATTGTAAAAACAATAGTAATTATAAACAAATTTAATACTATTATCAATTTTCTTAATTCCCGTGATTTTGGCAAAAGGGTTTTATAACAAGGGACGGAGATAGTATTAGATATATCTTAAATCTTAGAAACTCAATGAGAACTTTTAAATAATGATAAAAAATTTGTCATTTTTATTTCTTATTGGAGTTACTTTTTGGTTTATAGTTTTAATTTGGTCTATGTTGATGATAACGTTATTTGAAGAAAATGAAATTATAATGTTGCAAAAAATTTGAAACATTGCTCAAAATTTTAACTTGATTTTAATGTTGAAAACAAAAAATTGTATTGTATAATACAAAACAACAACAATCAAACCAAACCACATTGATTTTGTTTTTATTTTAATTGGAGTAAATAGGCAATTACCCCACTGAAATTGTAAGTTTCGTCAATTACCCCTCTAAAATTAACAAAACTTCAATTACTCCCCTGAAATTGCACAACGTTAATCAATTTACCCCCTCCGTCAAATTTTTCTAGTGAGCATGACGTTTTGGAAAAATTGCCAACTTCACTTTACGAAACATAGAAGAAGTGGAATCAGACATCCACAAATTTTCAAACATAAGACAAAGAAATTGAAAAACTGCTTCTTACATTTATTAGGTAAACACAAGTTGCAAAATGTGAATGTGTTTCACAAAGATAACAAATTATTACCAGCTAACTTTCTTTTGATCCCAATGTTGCAGAGAAATAACGAGCAGTGGTGACTAAGATGTTCACAACACATCTTTCATGTATGTGCTGAAATGTTTCAAATTTGTCAAAAGTCATCATCATTATCATTGTTGTCCTCGTAATCATATTCAGAAAATTCACTTCCGCCTGAGAATTCATAATCTTCATAAACATCGTCAGACAAAAGGTCTAGGTCTGAGATCCCGGATGGGTAGTCTTCATCTTCATCAAGTGATCCATAACACAATATTTGAACATAATAGTACTCATTATAGGGTCACATTAAATTCTTACCAACATTAAATTCTTGCCACTAATGGTTTTTAAGTAATAAATTAACACAATTTCCGATACAAAATTTCTATTAGTGAAATCTTTAACATATGCTTAAGGACACAAGTTAACATTTCCCTTCATTATATTGATACATTTTAGATTATAAAAGTTTTTTTTTTTTAAAGAAGATTGTAAAAGTTGAATTGGTAAATTTTGATTTCGACATATATAATCTAAAATGCATCAATTGGAGACATTTTTAGTAATAATAAGTTTATAAGCTGGAGACATTTTTAGTAATAATAAGTTTATAAGCTACTTTAAGTATCTTTAAACATATCATTTTTTTCTCTCTTAATGATACTCTTGTTATCTTAATTGAAAGAAAGAAAAAATATTACTAACATCCTTTTTAAGTCGTTTCATATTCATAAACTAATTCGACCACAAATTTTACCAAACATTAAATATTCAATTATTTATATGATTTGATATTAGTTAGCCTATCAGCTAGAAACTAACTTATCAATTATCTACTATTTTTGTTTACTACAAAACAATGTCCGTATAAAAACTGTCTTAACACAAGATGGATTTTAGGATAATGGTTCTATTAAGTTTCTCATTGATTGAGTAGGAAAAAAAATGTTGTTAGACTTAATTAGTGGTCTAGACTTTTAGAAATGAAAATGATAATTTTCTTTTTGAATAAAGAAATGAAAATGATAATATTTACACGTTTTCACACTCAATCTTACCCCTATCTCTCCTCCTTCTTGTGAACGTGTACTCTCTCATGGTACTTCAATGGTAAATTTTCACAAGTTTCATATGTTTTTTAGAGTTAAAAAATAAAAGTTTTATTCCCAAATTGATAAAAAGAACGCGAAGGAACAAGAGAAAGTGGCTGATCGTGCTACAAGTTGTTATATTGGTTGAGTTACGGAGTATCTGATTCTGATGTTTCTAGTGATTTTCTTCGTTGATTTCAAATGCAGAAAATGCGGATGGATGAATGAAGAGATTACTATGTTCTAATGTTCGAACATATGGAGTATTTGAAAGCCATTGTTATGGTGCATAAGAACTTAATTTTATTTTACTAGACGAACAGAATATGAACAGAATAATAACCCTTAATTGATTAAAATCGATTTATTTAGTTGTACCCAAAAAATGTCTATAGAAGAGTTACTCAATCCCTCAACATATCTACCGTGTTAATCCTTTTTTCAGTTCCGGAAAAGCAGCTTTTAACCGTTTGTGAAGTTCACCGTTGAAGACGACGGTCAAACAAATTGGAGAGAGATGGGGTTGAACTGTGTGTGGAGATGTGTACATGTTCTCTTTGTTATTTCTATAAAAAAATATGTTCAATTTAAATCAAATCAAAAAAACAATGCCAACTTTTACAAAACTTAGAAGTACAGAATCAGACTATAATCCTCAGATTTTCAAACATAAAGCCAAAGAAATTGCCAAATTGCTTCTTACATTTATTAGGTAAACACAAGTTGCAAACTGTGAATGTGCACAAAGATGACAAATTATTACCAGCTATCTTTCTTTTGATCCCAATGTTGCAGAGAAATAACGAGGAGTTGAGACTAAGATGTTCACATCACAACACATCTTTCAATTTCATGTGCTGAATGTTTCAAGTTTGTCAAAAGTCATCATCATAATAATAGACACCATCGGAATCATATTCAGAAAACTCACTCCCAGAGAATTCGTCATATTCATAATCATCGTCAGATAAAAGATCCATGTCTGAGATCCCAGATGGGTAGTCTTCATCTTCATCAGGTGATCCATAATCATAAGCTACAGCTTGAAATGGATAGTCATCAGTAGCATCATATGGAAGCCGTAAATCTTTAATTTGTTCACGACATTTCTTCCCCAAACTTCCTCTCAAACTAAGATTGAAACACTGACGTATGTCAAGAGATTCAAGGAGAGGACAACCATCAAGAATAGCACGCAAACCATCATTACTCATCTTGTTTCCAAAAAGTTGGAGATGGCGTAACCCAGGCATGGTTTCCGCAATAGAAAATGCCTCATCATCACATACAAAGTGTGGACGTCTGTATCCTTCAATGTTGAATTTAAAGGTTTTCAATTGAGGGCAACCTCGGCCAATGGCTTCCAAAGGTTCATTGGACAAGCTGCTGATTGTTATATCAAGTTCCTCCAGCTGAGGAAGCTTTTCAGCAACTTCACACAACCCTTCATCTGTTACACCATAGCAACATACAAGACGAAGGCGTCGTACATGACTTGCACTGTAAAAGGCCAAAACAACAGGAGGTGATATTGTCACACTACCAAAATATTTTGATGGTAACTTTAGACTACTAATAGTGCCAAATTTTGTATTTATAAATCACACAGGAACATTTTATAATAAACAAAAGCACCAAAAACTAATTTGTATTGCAGACACAAGCAAATTTTCACTTTCGGCGATAACTAAATCACACACATAAAAATCATTTCTATATGATAGACAATACATGAATTCTGAAATATAAGACAATTTACTGTTATCCTTTAAACAGCGTCTCACTAATATCATTATCACTAATAATAGAAGATTGATAAAAGAACAAATAGAAATAAAAATTTGGCTTAGAACGATGAGAGATACATGAACTTTCTTTGTTTAACTTCAAACAACCCACCGTACAAGTGACAAAATTTATGAAACCTAAATATAAATTAATAGTGTAGCTCTTGAAGTGTGGAACGATTACATTTGATATTTCCTTTGTCAGGAAACATAAGTCTTTGTCTATGGCTAGAATGAACTGACATTGATGAGTTTTGTATCTTTCTTCCAATCATTTTTCAAAATTAAACTTCTGCCATGGTTCTCATCTAATACATTTGTTCCCACTAAACAGAGTCCATATACATTTCTATTTGAAATCCCATATGCTAATTTGAGACTTGGGACATTACTAGTCAATGTCCCTCTTCAAGTCCAAACCTTCCTGCCACTCTTAGTTATTCTAACTTCTATCCTCTAGAATCTACTTCAAATTCAAAAATGTTTTCAGCTTTACAGAAGAACTCAATTTTATTACTTTGATGATCAAAACCATTCATGACAAAAATCTTCTTCCAAAAATACAACTTTAACCAAATCCCATTAAGGTTGAAAATGAAATTTGATACTTCGGTGATATTCTAGTTACTTTTCCTACAAACAAATAATAAGTTTCAATAGATTATGCTTTACAAGTTCACACTAAGCAAGAGGTTCACCATTAATCACTTGACTTTGCCCTTCTTACGGAACTAACTCTGGAGATAAGGAAGTATAAAACAAGGGGAACACATTCTTTTGTTCTTTGTTTCACAAATGTCTATGGAACACACACTCAAACAATCTCTTTTCAAAACTAACATGTTATTAATTGTGCAAGGTCCTGTATTGTCCCCATTCAATCAAATAAGAGTGAAGGCCCATTTTGGTCCTTAACAACGTTCGTACGAGACAAATTAGTCCCTGACAAAAATAAAACCCAAAGTAGTCTTCTACATTTTTATACCAGTGATAAATTAGTCTCTAACTCTGTATAATAGAGGACTAATTGCCAGTAGATAAACCCATCAATTTGGTCCGTGAACTATCACTTTCTCTCCAACTCGGTCATTGAACAATAGAATTATACTAAGTAGTCCCTAAACTATTATCAATCCATCCATTTACAGGATTTGAGGGACTAGTAGTCCCTAAACTATTATAAATTGATGGATTGATAATAGTTTAGGGACTATTTAATATATTTAGTTCATGATCAAATTGGAGAGAATGTGATAGTTCGGAGACCAAATTGATGGTGTATTAGTTCACCGTATGAAAATGGCAGGCACTATACTGGGTTTAATTTTTGTCGGGACTAAATTGATCCGCATGAAATCGTGAAGGATTAAAATGCATCTTCCCTCGTAAAAAAATGAAACTGTTTAAAAACTGATAGGTTAACTCAGTAGCAATTCTCCTATTGTCACAATAGTTTCAATCACCGGAAGTTGTTCAATCAAACATAGTGTACCTCCAGCAAAATACCAACGTAACAAAACAATCTATCTTATGATGTAGGTCACAAAGCAACGCTTAAATTATTGGAATTTAACAAAAAAAAGGATAATGTATAAGAAAATGGAACTTACTAATTAGCGATATGACGGAGAAGATCGTCGGTACCAAAATACTCGATATTGATATCGGTTACATGGCCGGAGCTGTAATCAACGGCGCGTTGGCACAAAAGCTCCAAATACTCGTCGGTGCTAAGGCCAGTCCCGATATTGGGCATGTCAATGGTGCGATAGAGGAAAGGATCCTTTGAGATTTTGCGCCATGTGGTGCAAACGTTATGAGCACGATGAAGGGTATCAATTGTTCCAAGTTTCTGGAAAATGGTTAATACCACATCTTTTGGAAGATCCAGCCAATTTCGTTCATCGGAATTGAGTAATGCTCTCCAATTCAACCAAAATGAAGAAGATTGTGGCGCTGCTGCTGCTGGTGGTGGTGATGGTAAAGACTCCATTGATAAATTGGGGTTAGGGGATTGTGCTCTCCGTTCATACAATTGATTTTTGTAAAGATGATTTACGAATGGCGAGTTTCGGAGAGAAAGAGATGGAAAAGAAAGCAAAATGGGTAGAAAAATCCTCTTCTCCCAACAAAAAAAACACTGCCTTGCAACTGATTGGACAAAAGTACCCTTGTGTAAGTTAATTATGCAAAGTATTTTCGGCGTGAGTTAACTCACGCATGTTAGAATTCCAGCGTGATTTAACACACGCTTCTTTGGTTTGTGGCGTGACTTAACTCAAACTGTTTTGGCTGATGGTCTAAGCACGTAGAACACGTTTTTTGAACGGTGGTTAATTATTCAAACTTGATTTTACACGTTTTTTTACTGCATTTAGTGTAGTTATAACCTCTGTAAGCCACCCCCCTATAAATACCTTTCCAACTTTCACCATCATCTCACACTCTCTCCTACTCACTCTCCCCTCCTCTTCCTTCTCCGATATTTGCATTGTGTAGATATGTCTCAGAATTAAGGTGATGTTCAGTTGAAAAATGAGTGTGAAAAGAAGAAAGCAAAATCGATTGTGACATGACACAGAATCGAATATGATGGTTCCGTAAAAAAATAAAATTCGAAGGTATCGGTGTACAATCACTCCAGGCTAAGGAGGAGCTGAATGACTTGTTATTTTGGTCCTCAACCAAAAGTAGGTGCCCTGGGGACTTTCGAGGACAACCCAATTGACTTAAGCGACGATGAAGATGATTAAACGTAATAATTTGTAATAAAGTTGGATGTTTTTATTATATGGCTTATAATTTGAATAAAGTTGTGTATTGAATAAATTTAAATAAAGTTACGTATTGAATAAATTCGAATAAAGTTGTATAAGTACTCAAAATCAATTGAAAAAATAAACAATTTTACTTATTTGATTTTGACATCTACATTACATTACATTCTCCATAAATAAATGTGGTATCATCGTGATGTTGGATTTAAGTTATATTCTTGCAAGTTTGCTCAAAATGTTGGGATTGAAGTGTTTTATACTTAGTGTAAAGATTTGCAACTCCCGTTGAAAACTCAAAAGAGTGGATATAACACATGTTGCATTCTATCCAATGTGTTGTACAAATTTTCGCATTAAATTCCTTCATATAAGATGAGTAGGGGTGTAAAGGAATGCATTTCAAGAGGTTGCTTTGAACTTAATCTTATTGTCATGCCAACCCACGAGTTTTAATTGACAGAGGAGCATGATCAAGTACAAAACAACATCTTAGAGGTGCATTCTCTCATGTCTCACTCATCTTATACAAATAAATTTGATAAAAAAATTGTGCAACCATTAGGTAGAATGCAACATATGTTTTATCCATTCTTTTGACTTTTCAAATGGGCTTGCAAATCTTTACGTTCAGTATAAGATACTTCAATAGCAACATCTTCAGCAAACTAACAAGAATTAAACATAAATTCCAACAAAATAAAGACACTACATAATAATGATGCTACCTAAACATAATTTTTTGGCATAATCAAACCGTTGAGAATATTTTCAGGCGATCTCAGCAGCGCAGCTTCCATCTCAATTGTCGGGAACATGTGTTCCTTATCATATCTGGAGAACATGCTCCTCACGCAGTCATCGTCTGTCAACATTATCTTTTCGGTTTGCAAATAGCCGGGACGTGCATACTAAAGGTCCTCCACCCTCACTGTATCTCTGAGGTCAAGTCCTTGATTGATTTCGTTCAGTTGATCTTTCAGATCCTTTAACGTGATATCTACCCGGACTTGAACATATGAGGATTTCCACCGTTGAAGCGTACTTGAGCCTTGAACAAATGGTCCTTTGTTTCAGATCTACACATAAGAAATTAAACAATTAGTAAAAAACTCATTCAAACATTTCATCAAACATTTGGAGTGCAAATTATACATAACCTTAAAACTCATTGCTACAACATAAACATGCAAACATTTAAACAATTAAGCAATATAATTCATTTACATGTGAACATTGTATCATTTTTTGTCAAAAAAATCAAAATTTAAACAAATCCTAAAACTAAAAAAAAAATCTAATTTAAGAGGAAAAATCTAACATATAAATATAAAATGTTAATGGTGTTTGATTATGAAAACTTACTTGTTATTGAAGCGTTGTTTGATTTGAACTTGAAGGAATTTTGGATTTTGGTGATTTGAGAGAAATTTTGGAGATTTTAGATGTGAAATGAGAAAATGAGTTGTTGTCTGAGCTCTAAAAGGACATGCAGCGTGAGTTAACCCACGCTGGCCTTCATCGTAACTTAACTCACGCAGTGTGAGTTAACTCACGCTGGTTTAACACATGTGTGGGTTAACTCATGCCATAGGCATTTTTGAAAGTTTGGTATAGAGTGAGCAAAACTTGTTGGGAGAATATTTTTCAAACGGGTATCAGTTTTTTATGAGGCCTATTCCCTCTGAGTTCTTACGATAATTGGGTAAGCCTATTATCCAGCCTTTGCAAAATGAAAATTACTTTTGCTACCACCTTGTTTACTCCAAAGCATCAGGAAAATAGGAATTCCTCCAACGGTAGTTAGTTGTCGCGCGGCGATCAACAACAACATTATTAGCGAGTGGCAATTAACTGTTATTGGAGGTATTTTCGTATTTTTTTGGTGTTTTGGAGTAAACATGATGGTGAGAAAAGCAATTTTCTTGCAAAATGGGTATAGTTTTAGTTAAAGATTTGTCCTGCTATTAGTTTGCCCCGTAGAAATGTTATTTGAACACCTAAAAATCAATAACCACTGTGCAACTAGTATAAAAATATATTATTCATAACTACTAAGTAAATATCAATACAATATATATATATATATATATATATGTTGTTGGACAACCAAAACCATTTTTTTTTTTTTTTTTAATAAACCAAAACTAAAAAGTTGTCAACCTAACATTTCTCTTTTGCACTAAATAAGCTAATATTTTTTCCTCCTAAAAAAACTAATATTTTTCTAAAAAATTAAATTTAAAAACCCATCAATTTAATGTTTTGGAATAAAACATATATACACACACCAAAGGAATGTTTTTCAATATCAACATCGTACACAGCCGTTTCAAGGGATATTGGTCCCATGTGAAGGTGATAAAAGCCGAAATACTAAGTGCTAAAAATACACGGACAATGTCAATGTCGGTCTCGGATACTGGAAGTGGAAAACATAGACTAGAGGAATGCTAGCAACACACCTTCTAACACACATTTTTCAACACACTCCATCTGATTGGTTAAAATTCACATGGGTCCCACTAAATCATGTGGGTCCTATATACTTTTGGTGGGTCCCATGTGAATTTTAACCAATCAAAGAGAGTGTGTTGGAAAACGTATGTTAAAAGGTGTGTTGCTAGCATTTCTCCATAGACTATGTCTGATACCGGTTTATTAACATTGCCCAGATGTTGTTGGTGCCTGTACTCAACCTTTGCCATTTTTATGTATTTGTTAAAACAAATATCGCCTTGAACTCGTTCGTTACAAAAAAAAAATTAAAAAAACTATTTTGACATTTACTAATTTAGAGATTAGTTTTTTAAGATTTTGTACTCACTTGTTATAGCTTTTTTGATAAAAAAATCTTTTTTTAAAAAAAAAAAAAAAAAGAGTTTTGCATCTGTTTATTACAACTTTTTTTTAAAAAAAAAATCAGAATTTAAAAAAAATCTAAAAACAGAAGCTGTTGAAAGCATCTTCTCAAAAAAAATAGATTTTTTTAAGAGGTGAGAGAAAATATGATTTTAAAAATTGAACTAATTTTGTAACAATTTTTTTTTATATAGTTGTATCCAAACAAACTAAATTATTTGTTTAAAAAAAGTGATTTTTATTACGGTAAAATAACACAAAATAGATTCCGATTTTTCATAAAATCTCTAAATGTCAAAATCATTTTTAACAAGCGGGTCCTTAATATAAAAAAAGTACAGTTTATTTTATGTTTGTTATTATAGTAAAAATCACATTTTTTCACTTTAAAAATATGAATTTCTAAATGTTAAACTAACTGACAAAAAAAATCAATTTTTTAAGTAAACAATTTTTAGTTTGTTTTGATAGAACTATATAAAAGTGATTCTTTTTACTACAATTTTTTTCTCACTTTTTAACACTTATTTTTTCTCTCCCAAAAATATTATTTTTTGACAAGCCAGCCTTATAATTTCTCATTTGAAATTGTTTTTTGATTTTATCTAGATTTCGATTTGCAATACTTTTAAAATTATTAACTTTAATACTCATTATCAATTCAATTTTTTTTTGTCAAAATTACAAAATATTTTATTGAGAAAAAAAGTTCAACCAACTTATAAAAAAAAAGATATATGTGATTAATAGGTCATTAAGTCGCTTGTTTTTAGGAAGGTCATTAAGTCACATTTGTTTTCCGTTAACGAAAATAAGTCCATTTTGATTTTTCAATTTTTTTTTTGTCAAAGTGGCAAAGACAACTAAAACTCACACACTCCAAAGGTTTTTTTTTTACTAGATGAAGGTGTCTAACCTAACAATTTTAGTATTGTAGTTCGACTTTATAAGCAAATCCAACCAATGATAAAGACCTTTCGTGGCATAAGCTAATGCTCTTGGATTGCTTTTTGACTCAAATTCGAATTGGGGGTAATAGTCAAGTTGATCCTTAAATGTGTTGAATAGTCATATTAGTCCTTTAATGTATAAAAATTTTAAAATAGTTTTTGATTATGCAATTCATTAGTCAAAATGGTCCCCGATGTTAAAATACTTTATTAATATTGTCACATTAATCTTTCAATATATTTATTTATTATCATTACTTATTGTCATTTTAGTCTTTATATGAAAAAAGTTATTGTGAGCATTGATATATTATTTTAGCATTATGAACCATTTTGACTAATAGAGTGCACAACTATTTTGGAATTTTGATACATTGAAGACTATTGTGACTACTCATTATACATTGAGGGACCAAAATGACTATTATCCCAATTCGAATTATATGAAAAGCATCGTTTACACTTAAAACCAAACAACAAAGGGAACCTATTATAGTTAGACAAATCTTTGGGTTCCAAACGTGAATGCCCAACACAACAAATTTCTATGTAGTTTTACACTGCAATTATAACTGGACACTGAAGAAGTTGCCCTTGATGGTGGCAGTACTAAATTATCAGCAATCTAGCACACCAACAAACAATTCACCATAAGTTAATCAAAATGCTAATCCTTTTAATTTTAACTCTAGATCAAGTCAAGGTCAAAAAATAGTCACGTGCACCTTCAGAAACTATAAGAAGTTGAGAACCAAGCTATAATTTCAAACATATAGCCAAAGAAATTGTCTATTACATGTAAACCACATGTCGCAAAGAGTGAATGTGCTTCACAAAGATACCACATATTGTTAGAAAGTACATATACTTCAATAGAATGTATTGCGGGTCTTTCCCGACTTTATTATAGTCTTAATGTTACAGAAAAACAACGAGGAGTGGTGATTAAGATATTCGCAACAAATTTTTCCTATACTGAAATGTTTCAAATTTGTCAAAAGTCAATAATAGATTTCCTAATCTATAGTGGCATCATATAGAAGCCGTAAATACTTGATATGTTCTCTACATCCCTACCAAAAACCTTGACGCATATAAAGAGATTCAAGGTGAGGACAGCCATCAAGAATTGCCAGCAAGCCTTGATTAGTTATCTCGTTTCGGAAAAGCTGGAGACGACGTAACCCAGACAGGTTTAGCTCAATATCAAATGCCTCCTCCTCATCTTCACTTGGATTACCCTGCTCTACAATTCTGAATTCAAGGGTTTTCAATCGAGAGCAACATCGGCCAATGGCTTTCAGAGGGCAAATGGCAAAGCCGCTAATACATATATCAAGTTCCTCTAAGTGAGAAAACTTTTCAGCAACTTCACACAATACTTCATCTGTTACCCTATAGCAACATGCAAGACGAAGGCGTCGTAGATGACTTGCACTGTAAAATGGCAAAACGAGCACATTTTGTTACACATCAATGCTGCCTAAAAATCCACCGTACTAAACAAAATATTGCTTACTGATATTGCTATCACTAATAATAGAGGAGATGAATAAAATAAATAAAAAATCACTCTTCAATATAGCCCCTAAATAATCACTCTTTTCTATTCAGTCTCTAAAGTATACTCCCTCCATCCAAAGTTATAAATCGTTTTGAGGAAATTATAAGTGGTTTTACATTATCAATGAAACACACATTTGTGAAATAACATACGAAAGAGCAGATGAAAGTGGAACATACTTATCGGCTATGAGGCGGAGAAGATCATTGGTACAATAATAGTTGAAGTTGATATCGATTATTTGGCCGCAGCTGTAATCAATGGCGCGACGACATAAAAGCTCCAAATACTTGCTGGGGCCAAGATCATGAATGTCAATGGTGCGATACAGGGAAGGGTCCTTTGAGATTTCGCGCCATGTGGTGCAAACATTGTGAGGGCGAATGAGAATATCGATTGTGTCAAGCTTCCGGAAAATGGATAAGACTGCATCTCGTGGAAGATCCAGCCAGTTTCGTTCTATGGAATCGAATATTGGCATCAAATTTGATGAGGAAGTAGCAGAAGATGATGATGGTAGCGGTAAGGACTCCATGGAAGAATGAATTAGGGTTAGAGAATCTGGTTTTTTCTTGCCTGTTGTAACAAAAAAAAAAATTATTTACACCCCATATATTTCTTACACCTAAATTTACTTAATTTTTTTTTGACTCAAATTTACTTAAAATTTTAAGTTAATACCAAAACTGCATTTTTCGTATAACTTTTCTCAAAACTCATTCTGTTTCGTCACACTCCAAACCACACTCTAAACTTTCACCCCCTCTCACCCATAAACAATCATGGATGTACAACCAATCTCAAGATAAAAGATTCTATCATAATATCTTTCACTTATACTCTACTGCATATAGGTAAATATATTTCTTCTTTTTTCCATTTTTTCAATGATTTTGAGTTTCTATTTTGTCTTTGTTCCATGTCCTTTGTCTTCTTTGGGGAAGTAGTTTTTCTAAGGTGTGTGTTAATTAGGTTTAAGTGTTAATCTCAGGTTAACGTAATTTAAATTTGCGTAAAACTTAAAATTTAATAAGGTTAACGCAAATTAAGGTTAAGTATGTACACTTAAATTTAATTTAAGTATGTACAAATTGTTAACCTCAGACTAATGTAAATTAAGTTCAAGTATGTACAATTAAACTAAGTTTAGGTATGCACAAATGTTAACCGAAGGTTAACGTGGATTAAAACTTAGAATGACTGTACATCACTTAAAACAAAGTTAACGCAAACAAAGTTAAAGTGTGTACACGTAAAATCAGTTTAAAGATGTACATGTAAACCCATTTTACGTATATACAAATTGCTACCCTTACCATATATTTATTTTTATGAGCTGTTGTTTTTCTTTCTTTCTTTCTTTCTTTCTCTAACCTACTTCATTCAATTGGGTTTTGGATGATGAAGAGTGGGTTTCAATGAAGAGAAGAGGAGAGGACAAAAGAGGTGACTGTATTCTGGGTTTGGGAAGAATTGAACACACATATTAGATTATAGAAGAGATGAAAGGATTTTGGTACAATTGAAAATTTATTCTTCTAATGGCATTTTAGTCATTTTAAGTCATTTGAGGGTGTAACTAGGTTTTAATGGGGTGTAAGTAGAAATTCTTTTATAACGACTGGCAAGTCAGTTATTGGAATTTAAAATTAATCTGATGGCTTATGTGTTTAATTAAAATAAATTATTTTAATTAGAGATAATGATTTGTTGAAAGATATACTCCATATGAGATTATTTAAAAATAAAAAATAAGATATATGGAGATAATCTCTCAAAAAAAAATCATATATGGAGATAAAATCATTAAAGTCACAAAATTCAAATACTTAACCTGTTATACGGCCCAATCACAATTGAGTTTTGGCAAATTACATGTCATGCCACTTAACTTATTTTTAGATAACAGTTTGATTGTTTATATTTTTTATGTTATTTTTGCCCTTCGGTTCAATTTCCATATGAATTTTCAAATTTTAAATCTAAAATTCATGTGCAAACATAAGTGAAAGATCATGGATTTGAAGACAAAACGGTGAAAAATAAAATAAAAAATTTAAAAATTGAAAATCAATATACAAAAAATAGATTAAAAGGGTAGAGTAAAAAAATAATTAAATCGTTATGTGAAATTAAGTTAAGAGACTACAAATATAATTTTGCCTAGATTTTTTTTTTTGTTAAGTATATAAAGGGGTGGGAGAGAGACTTCCTAAGAAGTGACCCATCCTAGTACTACTATCATTCAAACATATTTAACTGCAAGTTCTGACGAAATCTGGTGCATTATTGTTGTATGATCACACCTAATTTAAAGGCAAACTTGTGGTTTGTTAATTTAATTTCAGCTAACGATGTTTTCCTGATTTAATTGCAGTTTTGATCTCATGTTTTACTGATTCAAAAATTGGTTCCCCATTTTAAAATCACCTGATTTTGGTCTTTTCATATGATTTTTGTACTTACAAAGTGCTGAAATAAAAGTTTTTAATTGATTTTATTGCAATTTCATAAGTGTTGATCATTTTATATCATCAGATGTATGTCATATTGTTTAAAATGTGTCAAATCATTAATTTTAAATACAAAATTTTTATGGAGGGGTGAAAATTTCGATGATTTTATAATTGGTTACTAGTTACATCAACGAGTGAAAAATAAAGGGATCAAAATTATAATTAAGCCTTTTTCTTTTATCTTCTTTTCACGTTATTATGGTCTTTTTGATCCGTTTACAAATGGATATTCAAACTTCAAATATACGATTTATATGAAAATATAGGTGAAAGACTATATATTTGAATTTGAAGATTGAGAGAATTCATAGAAATGAAAAACATAGATTTGAAGTTTAGAAATCTATATGCAAAGAGACCAAGAAGATCAAATAACGTGAAGAAAAAAAATGGTAAATTACCAAATTATTACCTGAAATTAAGTTAAAGGGTCACAATAGTAATTTTTTCTTATATAAAAATAAAAAATACAAACAAAAGTGAAAATCCATACAATTTCTATGTGTTGTTATTACTCTATAACAATTTAAAATCGAATAGAAAATTGAAATATTTGAACATCCGACTCATAATTCAACTGCCTTAAAATTGTTTGAACTAGGAGGGAATCGGATGGAATTGATTTGTAAAAATAATTGAACCACAATAATGTTGTAGCAAAGGCTGGTTTTAACTGATTGAACAATTTGGTTCAGTTTCTAAATAAAACTTTATATTAACTTCATTATTTATAAACAAATAGTTAGACTTTCTCCTCACACTAGTTGTTACTTGAGTTCAAATCTAAAATTATGAAAGTAATAGGTTATATGCAACATCTATTATATTATAAATTCTCAATGTGATTGCTAAACCGTATAAAAAAAATGTAAAGGTTAGATAAATGATCAAATTACTATAATAGGTTATGCTAAATGCCTCCACTAAAGACAGAGGCCGCTTGTAGGGGCGTTGATCGCGCTTAAAACCACATGCATGGATATTTGTAGCTATGGTCAAAGGCAATGATATAATTTCTTATGTGATTTGGTAACTTGGGATAACAAAAGAGACAGTATTCTGTGTAATGCTAAACCACATTCTTTGATGTGGGCTTGGCAATTTCTCTTTTTTTCAACCTAGTTGGTCACAAGTACTTCCTCTTAATATGCCACGTACTAATCACTTTTGCATTAGATATATAGTAGGTATAACGAACAATGGACAAGAGACGCAAGGCATTCTATATCAATTTTCAAGTTTATTTCTAGTTCAAAAAAAGAACCCAAAAAAAATGAGAAGTTAATTGAAGACCAAAAAATTATGAGAAGTTAATTAGAAGATTAAAATTACCCAAAAACAAAGCTACTACTATATATACAAGAATGATATCTCACACTCCAAACCTTGAATCACTAATCCAAAAAGATGAAAATAAGAACCATGCATATGGAATATATAGCTCAAGTTTAGCCTGAACAAACTATCTTTAATTTGATCCTCTTCATATATATAAAAGGATACCCAAAATCCAACACAACACTCTCATCCTTTACTAATTATATGAAGTTTGGATGAAAAATAAGGACTTCTTGACTAGTCAAATATCTTTCAATGCATCACTAAAATTTGTCTAAGATTTTAATAAATCACAATAATATATTTTATTTTATTATAAAAATAAGGATTTATATTGAATAATTAATAACTAAGTCATACATAAATTATTTTATTTAAATTCAAACTAAAGAAGAATTGAACCTTTTATATATGGGTTTGATTAGGGTTGCTTACATCCATGCCGATCAAAATAAAACCACAAATCAATTCAAAAAACTGAAAAATAGCATAAAACAAATTTTATTGGATGTGGTTTTATAAAATTAGATATGATCGAATTTTAGATTCTTTTTCAACCGAACAACAAACATAAATATTAATACTTACTATTTTTATAAGTACAATATATTACGTTAATAGTTTTTTTTAAGGATATTACCTTAATATATTATTCATTGGTTTTTCATTCTTTTTAATAATATAATTACCAGTAAAATACTATTTCATATGTTTAAAACATATTCGTTAATTTTTAATATGTTATTTGTTGCATCAAATATATGATTTAACCTTGTCTTTATAATATATTAATACATTTTTTTACTAAATTATAATTTGGATATCAAAAAACCGATTAAAACTAAACTGTATAAAATTAGATCGGATCAGATCAATTTTTTTAAAACTCGTCAAAATTGAACTGAACCACGAGTATTTAAATTTTTGAAAGGATGATTTTTCGCTTCATAGCTGATCAAAACCGTACCGTAAACACCCCAGTGACAAATGTTTTATCATCTGCATTCACACAAATTACACGGGCAATGTAGGAGTTTTTGTTTTAGATATATTTGATAGATTTTTTTTTAATCAATAGATAGAATTTTTTTTTTTTTTTGAGGAATCAATAGATAGAATATCTTCTATCTTAAGAGTAAGGATAATTTATTTATTATTGATTTGGAGCCTCAAGGGAAAACAAAACCATTGAAAAAGTCAAATTCTTGGCAAAAATTTCGCAACAACCTCGAACTATCTTCCATTCGAACTAACCCCCACAATACACAATACTATATTAGAAATTAAGACACAAAAACATAAACTTTTCCCCGAGAGAAAAGAGAGGAAGAAGAAGAAAAACTACAAAAGTAATTCTCTCTTCTTTGATCTCTTGGTACATCTTACATTGAAATTCACAACAAAAAAAAAAAAAAAAACTTCTACTCATCCTTGTTGATCATATCTTTTATCACAATTGATTCTCCCTTTTGAAATTTGATCAATTGTGGGCATAGCATGGAAAATGTCCGAGCATTTTCATCTCCCCAATTAAATTCTTCTTCAACAAGTAACAATGGACCGCCAGGAGAATGTGGTATGGAAGGTAATTTCATTTGTTACACATTCAACCCCATAACAAATTTGTTAATGAAAAAAAGCATCAAAAGTTGTCTTTTTTTATTTGAATATGGATTTGCCAATAATTGTCACTTAGGAAATCCATGACATGTTTTAGGATCAAAATTGTCATAGAAAATAAAACAAATCAAACATTCCACATTATTAGGCGATATATGTGAATGATGAATCATCCTTAATTATTCTGTTTCAATTTTGTAAGTAGGCCTTGCCACAAATGTTAGGTTATTGTTGAAGCTAATCCAAGACCATAACGGGGCAACTACAAAAGACAACGATGAGAGAAGGTTTAATAGGGTGAATGGTATGATGTCTCTCTTAGATGAGGTTAGGACAAGGGTTCAAAAAGTTCAATCTTCCACCAAGAGAAGAGCTGAACTTAGGAGATGTAACACCGATCTTCGGCCTAACATTCCAAAGGACAGAAGAGCTCCTGATATGCCTCTAGATGAGAAAGAGAGACTAAAGAAAGAGCTACATTCAAGCCTGGTGGCACGGCAGAGTCTTCAGGCAATGTGCTCAAGTTTGGGAAAAGAAAAGCAAATCATGGCTTCTGAACTTGCAAGAAAGGCTCAAGAATTGACAGAACTCGAGGAGCTTATAGGTGACTTAAAAGCTCAGAATGACATGTTGATGGGAAGGCTGCATGCTTGTAGCTCAGAACAGAAGGAAAAGAAGAGCAGCAATGAAGTGGAAATGGAAGGGAGCATAGTCCTTCAAGAACGTAACAAGGCTCTTTCTGAACAACTCCAAAAGTCCATTGATGGCTACAAGTCTTTGAAGAGAAAACTAAAAGACACACAAGAGGAAAAAAGGGAACTGCATGTTACAATGGAGCAAATGGCGTGGGAAGTTCAATCAGGCATTGACAGGATTCATAGCTTCAAGGAACAAATGGAAACAACTAGTCTAGAGACAAGTGATGTCACAAAGGAAATATCAGTTTTAGAGCATATGCTTGAATCTCTTAGCATGAAAATATCAGAACATACACAAAAGGAATTTTAATATGATAAGCATAAATCTCAATCTGGGATCGACAGAGGCAAAGGTGAGAAGCATCATCCATGTACAGCATGCCATTATTCACTTCTAGCCTACCTTGTCTATTTCTTATGTCTATAGAGCATGCTCTCAGACTATGAGCAGAAAGGGAGCCATTAACAAAACACTTGACTGTAAAATAGATGTACTTGTAATGATTGGTGAAAAATGGTCATAAAGGAGAATAGTGATGTTGCAGTTTTACGAATTTAGGACTTTCATAAACCAGGTTCTTACCTTATGTGTGCATGTCCTAAATTGAATTTGTCTCCCGTTCAATCTGATTTTATAATGTAGTGCGTAAAACTTACAACAATAGTACATTGCTGCCCCTCAAATAAAATAAAGAACATCACATGGGATGTAGATTTTGTGTATAGAATAAAAAAATAAACACATAAAAGGAATCTAACTTACCAAATTTTAATTTAAATTATTATAAAAATGAATTACTCTCATCATGGCAACATGTCTTTATTTAACATGATAGATAGAGTATACTCGCATGGTGGCATTTATTCAATCATCATAGAAAGTGATTTATGCAACACAGAACAGGATGTAAACTAAACAAATCTGAGTTGTTTTTTACGAATAATAATATAATAAAGCTTTGCTTTAAGAACCATAAGCAAAGAAATTAAGAACTGCTGACAAAGTAGTTCAAAATTACAACAATTGTATTTTTAAAAGTTAAAACCAAATATTTATAATAAACTCTTAAAAAAGGTATATTGCAAGTCTCTGCATATATGTTTATAAATAAAGGAAAAACACTGATTTGGGATCTTGTCGATGTGAGTGACCTATAAACTTTATTGAGCAAGGCTTTGCAGCTTGCAGCCAGCAATTGAATTCAGAATCCATGTATTGCTTGCAACCTTTGAACAAGTAGGCCTTGCCAAAGCCTCTGCGTCACATCGCCTTTGGCTAAAAATTGCATCCTTTTCCAAAGGATTGGATTTAGCAGGAAGCTCAAGACTATAGATTATGAGGGTTCGGTGTTGATGCATAGCAGGCGGTATTTCATTTTGGTCACCTGACACTGGTTTTCTATGCAGAACTATCCCTCCAGCAGCAATCACAAGGTCTTGCAGATAGCCCTTGTATGAAGGGATAAAATCTCCCATGAAATAGAACTTGTAGCCATCAAAAAGCTTTGGTTGCTGCATAATAAATTTTATCAACAAAAACCACAAGTAAGTTTGTGAATAAATGTGTTTATTGAAATAAACTGCAGTTGTTCTAGCTTAATTCAATTGAAATGCCTCCAATATCAAATGTATAACTAATGATCAAAAGTATTGGCAGCTACAGAAAGGTAAAAATTGACAAACACATTTGTTCCTACAATTCTCACTGCCCACTTTCCCAACTTTCATGAAGTCGTAGTATATCGGCTTCCATATATATTTGCATCAAATTTTCTAGGAAACAAAAGTTATCATGTTCTCTATAATTATGCTTTGCAGATATTAAAGATCAGCTTCTTGTACATCTTAAGAATGGTAATGCATGATAAAAATTTGGATAAAGTTTATGAAAATAAGGCACAGTTATTGAAACCAAAACAAAAAGGTACTGGCAGCAAACAGAAGGCACACTACTATTACAATTTCTTTCATCGTCAAAGTACTTTCATAAAGAACAACAATTATTAATCATCACATGGAAAATATGAAATATTCAAACCTTGTTCACTGCTCTTAATCTTCCAAGACGGGGACCATCCTTAATTCCGTGGATGTCAACATTAACTTCATAACGCTCTTCATCAACAGGTCTTGTTTCTTTCATGCAAGCTTTGATCCCTGCTTACCAAAAACCAACCAACACCAGAATAAAAAACAACGAAAAAAAGAGAAGAATTTAATTGATATTTACTATGACCTTAAAGTAGTGGCTCCGTGGAATAAAAGAACTGAACTTACACTCAATGCTGAGAATCCACTTTCCCTCCAGAATACCCAACAATACTTTGAGAGTCCTTCTACATGCCCCATTTTCATCTGTTGATGCTATTACATGGGTAACACCTGAATCCCAAGTTTTCAGAACTGTAACCTTCGACACTCTTTCAAATTCAGAAACCACTTCCTACAGTTACAAAAACCAAGAATTTAATAAATAAAATACACTTTAACAATAAAATTACTAAATAGATATCGATGGAATTATATTACCTTCTCCTGCACAGACAGAGCTGAACAGCACAGCACAATTTTCCTGTGAAATCCATGAGCAATCTGACTTTGGCTAGTAGTGTCATGTTTGCGGCTACAGATTTTAACCTTCTTAGCTGTATGTTTTTTGCTATTGTGTTGGGATCCTGAACTTTCACACGGCAACAAGGAGGGAGCATGTAGAGGGCATAACATGACAAAATTTTCCTGAAGAGAAACAGTACTATCTGGTTAGATGATTATTTAAAAAAAAAAAAAAACATTAACCATGAAGTTTTAAATGTGGTTTGGCTGTATCATGTACCATATCCCATCGACACTCAGGAGTCCACTTAGCACAAGGAACGTGAAAGCTCCTGCGACAACTTTTCTCAAAGCAACCGAGTGCAGCTCCTTTAAGTCCACAAAAACCACATTTGATTCTCCGGCTTCTACTTATTTCTGCTTCAAGATTTATTGCATTATCATCTTCAAAATACACATTTGGGGCCCTGATGCATATGTATAAAACACGTCACTTATAAGTCAGAATTGAAACTATAGCAAGTTACTGAATTCAACTCGATTAAATCAATTATTGGCAGCTATATATGGTTATTTGAAGAATGGTCAGTGACTATTATAAAAATCAACATTAAGTATATCACTCATGCAAAAATTCAATACCATTCTGTGCAATTCCTGTGACAATGTATGACTTTAGGTCCTCCTTCAAAATCAGCAGTTACAGGTTTTTCATCAAAATAGTGCACCATTGGACCAGAAGCCTGTATTTCGAATTGCATAAAGTAAGTTCCAGTCCATTTATAAGGATGACAAGATAAGCAAGCAAACAATTTTACCTCTGATTCTTCTGACGAGAGACAGAAAGCACATTGATACTCTTTGACGTGGCTCACACATTTCCTTAAAACTGATTGATCCGTCAACGGACGGTGTTTCTCATTGGATGAATCATTCAAAGGCCTGACATCGGTACATTGCTTGGTACTTTCAGTTGGCTTAATTTCCTCACCATTTTTAGTCCTAGAGATGAATTCAGGGGAAAGTTTTGACTTTTTAGTACTCTTCCTTTCTGAAACACAAGGCGTAGATTTTCTGGACAAACTGCTTTTTCTTTTTCTAGTATTGACAGTGTTTCTATTACCATCCACCTGCAGTCTTAAACTGGATGAAGCAGATCCAGCAAGCTCTTTGCATTGGTTTTGCACTGAAGTTAAATCCTCAGGTGGGTCATCCACAACATCCAGCCTTTGTTTTCCAGATCTTCTCACCTGCCTTTTTCCAGCAATCTTCTCAGGACATTGCATCTCATTATCTTGTTTAGATTCTGAAGTATATGAAGTTTTAGCTGTCTTCCTATCACCATTGTTTTGAACTCCTAATATATTGGAGACTGTACAAGCAATTGGAGGTGTTGATTCTATACTAGTAACAAAAGAAACCTTCTTCCCCCTTTTATTAGACTTTTTCAGGTTAGAAGCTTTGTGCTTGTAGTCCAATGGTTGCTCCTCAATAACTTCTGATGTTATATCTACATCCATATTAATTTCATCAATCGGACAATTTAGTTCCCTAATATAGTCTTGCCTAGATTTTTCTCTAGCCTTCCTGCTTCTCTTTGTAGACTTCTTTTTTCCATTTAGATCATCAGAACTTCTAATTTCAGAGGACATGCCTGGTGGCAACGCTTCAGCCAATTGATTACCATTGGGATTCTCAAAGTTGGTATTGCAAGCATCAACACTTGTTTGATTCTCTTGCGTCGCTGCCACAAATTCCTCTATATTTTCATCAACCTCATCAGTATCCTCAACCTGCACCAAACATGCAGCTTATTAAAACTTTGATAAATAGGTCATGCTTAACAAACTAAATCATGTATGAAAAATCAGCGGAAATAATTCTCACTACCTGCGTTTTGATGGGACTTGAAAATAATTCAGGGGAGCATGGCTTTTGCGTCCATTCAAAAAACTCACTATCAAATAAATCAACAGATGGATTATTTTGCACCTCATCCTACAGAACAATCACAACAAAAGTTATTAATATTTAAAATTTAAATCCAAAGCATAAACAATTCAATCTGCTTGTATTTTCATACAAGCCAAATTTCAATTCCACAATAAAAAAAATACATCTTCCTGTTAAACCAAATTTGAAGTTGAATGGCTTCAATCAAGGCCAAAAAACTGATTATTTAACGATATAATAGTTAGATCCAAGTGCCAAATGACTTTTCGCATACAAGCATAACAGTTGCAATCGTAGGGCGCAAAGAGCTCGTTTGGTTTAGTATTTGCCCGCATTAATCGGGTATTTTAAGTGTATTGTTGTAACAAGGCATCATAACTTCATAAGCCATCTACTTACTGATGGAGCTTGTTTTGAAGGGCTTTCATCATCAGCGTCTTTGAGGTCACTGAATGAAGGAGGAGTTGGTGTTGGACCTTCCATGATTTGATCCTCGTCAGTTTGTGCACTTAACCTTTCACCATCTTGCTCCTCTCTTAACCAAAAGAATGGTTCTTTCACCTGATCACTTTTTTCACTTCCAATTGCCCTTACATTTCTCTTAATCGAAGCCTCTTGTATTCCCTCTTTGTTAACTTGAGTAATAGAGCCTCCTGTCTTCAAATTCCTTAGTGGAGTTTCCGAAAGAATATCTTGTGGAACCTGAACCCTTTTCTTAGCTGGAAAAGAAGGCTTTGCACGGTTAGAAGCCGGACTTTTCCTGCTAGTCTTTAGCTTCTCCAAGCTTATCGTGCTTGTCTTAAGTTTCTTCCTGGACTTCTTTCTTGTGGGTGTTTTTTCCTCCTCGGCATGATTTTCATGAGGGCCTCCAGTTCCTTTCTCACCAGACTCAGCATCACCTCCACCTTGCATTTCACCATCTGTAACATAATCTAGTTAGTATGCCAAGTTTCTTGATTAAAAAAGAGGATCTTATAAACTAGACATGAAAACTCAATTAAAGACAAAATTGTGCATGAGGACAAAAAAACTATAGCATATCTTAAGCGTAATCAACTATAGCAACACGATATCAATCAAGCAGTGCAATCAATGCATTATCTTATGACTTCTAATCGACAAACACTGTCTGATTGGTAGCAACGCAATATCAACCCATCAGTGCTAACAACGCATTCTCTACCGCCATCTAATCAACAGACACCCTCTGATTGCTTGAAATTCACATTGGCCCCACTAAATCAAATAGGTCCCGCATATATTTAATGGTCCCACATGAATTTTAACTGATAAAAGAGTGTGTTTACAATAGTGTTTTAGAGGATGTGTTGCTAGCATAATTCATATCAATAACAATTCATATAACATGGTCACAAGTAAGAAAGTAAAAAAAACAACATCAATAAAAAAAAAAATCAACGTATACAAGAAAATCATTGTTAGAAGAGAAAGATATAAAGAAACTACAAATCAGTTCTTTTCTTGACACCCATTTTATAAAAGGAACAAATATTTAAGTAATTACTGGACATAATAAGATGTGATAGTTTCTTCACACAAAAAAAAAAAAAAAAAATTGTGTTGAAATAAAAAAGTTCTAACCTGGTGATGTGGTAGCAGTTGGATTTTGAGTGCTGAATAAATTGATTCCAGAAGCAGCTTCCATGTTTTTGTAGATTGTGACCAAGTTGTCAATGTGAGGAGCAGGACGAACCTCTGAAATTAATTAATTAATTAGGGTTTGTTAATAATTAAAAAACGATAACTTGTGTTGTGATTTGGGAGGGTGAAAATGGCGTACCTCGACGAGTGAATGGAATTTTACAAACAGGACAAGAAGAAGCAGATTTCATAGACTCAAAAATACAAGAGCTGAAAAAAAATCCAAAATCACATGTTTAAAAGATTGAAGAATGAAATGAATGAAATAGAGAATTGAATTGAATGAATAACTTACTTGCAGAAAAGATGATTGCAGGTGAGTGAAACTGCGGAATGAAGTAAACCCAAACTGCACAATGAAGCAAGAAAAGGTTATTATGAAGAAAATGAATTGAATTAGAGAGAAAGAAGAAGACGATGATGATAATTGAATTGGTACCAGATTGGACATTTGAGTTCTCTTCCCATTTTTTCAAGATCCCCCATTTCGAATTTCGATGAATTGAATCACAATGAATAGTGAAAGAACAATGAAAGGGTTTTAATGAAGTTTTGGATTGGATTTGAATTTGAAAACCGCGCTCGAACTATCTCACGCGCCAACAAATTCGCCTTTGGCGGTTCAAATTTTGGGAGGATTACACGATACGCTTCGTCCTAAATATTGTAAACTATAAAAAAAATACATTTATGTTAATTAAATTACTTTTAGTACTACTGTGTTCTTTGTTCTTATTTGTTTATTATTTAATCATTTAATTATTTATTATTAGATTCTTTTTACAATAAAATAATTAATATTATTTAACGGACACCCCTAATATGGACCCATATTTTTAAGGTCCAACTATGGACCCTTTTATCTTACCTGTTACTATGGACCCTTTTATCGTAAAGTGAATATTAGGTATGATATTCTCAATCAAAAATTGTAAAGAATGCCGATCTCACTATCACCCCAAAATCCATGAGAAGATTAACAAACCCCAAATCTCAATATCAACATGTTTGTTGGATAAAGCGCTAATCTGGAATTAATTTCATCTCGTTCAAAAATTCTAAATTTCTTTGCACTAAACTTTTTAAGCATATCCGGGAATGAACCAACTGAGGGGGAAGGGCTTTTTCACCTCAAATCCAAGTCCTCTTCACCGATTCAAAGTCCAAAGCTGCATAAAATGCTTTTGCTAGTAGTAACAAAATATTTTGTGCCAACTTTGTTGCTGCCACCACAAACTGGGTCGAGCTGGTGTCAAAAATTCAATTTGCAGAATAGGAATTATATCAATGGTGACAAATTATATTAATGGAGTACATTTTGTGTAAACAAGATTTCTTCTTTTTCTTAAAATAATAAGCACCGATGGTAGTTAATTTCTTTCATAGATCCCATAATTTCTCGATTTTTTCGGGTGTGGGGATGAAGGTGGATAAGACATACAAAGAAGAAGAAAGAATGAGTCGATGAACTAAGAGAGTGATAGAGGACGAAACTTATTATAGAAGAGCATAAAGGTAATCACATATACTGCTTTTAAAAAAGAAATTTTTACTATGTGGGACCCTGAAAAAAAAAATTGAAACCTACTATAGAAGGTCAATTAGAGAGGACCATTGGTGGACCTTTAAAATTAAGGACCATATTAGGGGCTCCCTTATTTAACATACTAATATTATTTTTTCGCATAAAAACAAATAGTTTAGAATAACCCGAATTGAATTCTAAAGCGAAACAATTTTTGATCAAATTTACTTACTTTTCGAACAGACTTCAGATTACTATGACTTCTTTATCTTGGAAATTGTATGGTCAACACACAAAAAAATTATATAATTTTAAATAATATATATTTTAATTTTTTTTTTTAGTAATATAATATTTTAATTTTGTTTTTCTTGCTATATAATATTATATGTCTAAGAAGTATTCCATTATTTGGTCGATATATTTTTTGGTATTTATTAGGTTTTCTTCACTAGAGATAGTCATATATGAAGCATATAAGTATATATGAATATCTATTTCAAGCAAAATTTAAACTTTAGCTTGCCGTATTGTGTAAGTTTATCTCTTTCCATTAGATCAGACATTCTCTAGTGAAGAGAGTCTTTTGCTGCAATTAAATTCTTAATTGGTAGCGCATTGCCTGGTTTTTTTTGTTCCTGCCAATTGTGTAAATATTTTAGGGAAAAAGTGATTTTCTCTTCATTTTTTTCTCTCCTTAAAGGCACTGCACTCTTTCAATCATGCATATTATATACCACTTTTGGTTAACAAAAATGAGACTGAAATAGCCACTCACCTTGGCTTCAAGTTCAGAATTTCATAATTGACTTTTTATATGATAATCTCATATTCATCAATGAAGTTGATGACTCTCTTTACGGCTATACCTTTGCATGTGGTGTGTTTCACATCTAATTTTGTTATTACCAAACATGAAATAAAAATTTGTGGAAAACCCTACATATATAATGATCAAACTAAACATTAAAATTTGTGGAGTTCACATGAACTGTCACATCCTTGTTTCGCCTATGTTTCAGAACGCGGTGCAGCTGGACAATTTAACAACAGAAACTTGCTGTAAAACCAAGCTATGAATTGGAGCTTCTAGTTTGTTTTCATGGTGAAATTTTTTAAGGAAGTGCGAAAAATGGTTGACAAAAGTGGTTCCAAACACACGTTTAATGTTCATTTAATTGTCCTGTTATACATTGAGGAACTATATTGATAATTCATAAAATTTAGAGACCAAATTGGCCGATTAATACAAATTTAAGAACTCAACTGCTTATTCACTTCCTTCACGACCATCGGCAAGCCCTTGGCCCCCACTAATGGCAACACACTCTTAACCCATGGCGAAAAAATGTAGAAATGGAATTTATAGTTTATGGATTTAGAGACCAGTTTGGCCGATTGATACAAATTTATAGTCTACTGTCCTCACAGTCCCAAATCCTTTATATTTGATATAGATATGCAAAATAACAACACTGACACAGACTTCCAAACAAGCACTCTTTCTCAACTCACAGCACTTACAGGCCAACCTAGCACATGAGACGAAACAGACTCTCCAAGAGCCAATCTAGGCCACTTGGATCAATCACATGATAGAAGCAATTCTGAAAAGTGTATTAGCATTTTTCCTTTAAAAAATATTCAGCTCAAGGCCAAGTTTTCTTGCATCATTGCTCATTCTAACAAGTGAATCAATAATAAAAAAGCGGAGCAATTTAAAGCACATAAACTTGAGGGAATGTACTGTACAAGTATATGAAATGATACAAGCCTTAGCTCTGCCTGAACCCTGTTTTTCCAAATAAATGATATGTTACACATGTCAATAACACCGAAGCATAAAAGAATTTGTTTGGAAATACCAAAAAACCTGTATAATCTTTTAAACGTTAACCAACTTATCCATGGGAGAGGAAGGGGCTAGAATTGGTTGATCCCTACAGTACAAAGTATATACCGAGAATGACTAGAAGTTAGCAAAATCTTCAGCCATGTCTCACTCCCTCTATATCTAATCACCAAATCTTACCTCAAAAAGAATACAGCATTGTACTCACAAGATGTCATTATCAAATCCAGATAATTCTACATATTACCAGTAATCTTTACAGGAACATGAACCACCACTAAAATGGTGGAACCGACTACGATCCCTGATAATAATCTCTCTAGCGTAAACCTTCGATATGAGTTTGATAGCCATATGACAATCTGCACAAACTCTTAAATTCTTTATGACCCTGATTGGAGTCCCTGGTGCTGTATTCAAGAGCATAAAAGCAATTGCAACTTTTTCACTATGATAAGACAGAGCTTGTTCCTTTTCCTCTTCCTCTATATCTGCAAGCACATTTGCTGTGTGAGGCACATAACCTTCTAACTTCAACAATTCTGTGATCTTCTCTAGCAGTGCATACACATCCTGACTCCTAGGGTGAGACCTATCCCCCATAGTAAATTCAAAAACGCGGTTTCCCAATTCAACGAGACTGTAGCCAGGGGTTTTCCAAACACCGCCCTCTATCATCGACCTCCTCACTGTCTGTACATCAGACCAACGACGCTCAGAGGCATAAAGATTTGAGAGAAGCACATAATCTCCGCTATGTTTAGGCTCTAACTTCAAAAGGTGGGATCTTGCTATCTCACCCAAACTCAAATCTCCATGTACTGTACATGCCCCTAATAAGGTCCTCCAAATAACAGCATTTGGTTGCAATGGCATACTTTGAATATATTCATAAGCCCGTTTCACTAAACCAGCCCTACTCAAGAGATCCACCATACAACCATAATGTTCTATCCTCGGCATAATCCCATGTTCCTCTTTCATCCTTCTAAAATAATTGAACCCTTCATCCAACATCCCACAATGGCTGCAAGCATACAACACACCAACAAAAGTGATCTCACGAGGTGCAATCTTTTGTCTTTCCATTTCTTTGAAAAGCTCAAGTGCTTCTTCACCAAACCCATTAACAGCCAACCCAACAACCAAAGAAGTCCAAGAAACCACATTCCTTTCACTCATCTCACTAAACACTTGTTGTGCTTCCCTTATACTCCCACATTTCGCATAAAAATCCAACAACGAGTTATTCACATGCAAATTCCCTGTCAACCCAACCTTCAACAAATAAACATGAACCCTACGTCCTAACTCTAGCGCTCCAAGCTCAGCACAAGCCGACAACAAACTAACAACAGTAAACCCATCCGGCTCTACACCCTTCAAACTCATTTCCCTAAACAAACTCAAAGCTTCATTAGGCTTTCCATTAAGCGCAAATCCATTAATCACACTATTCCAAGCAACTAAATCTCTCTCACCCATTAACTCAAACACCTTGTAAGCACTTTCAGTATCACCACAAGCAGCATATATATGAAGCAAACTATTCCTAACAAAAATCAACGACTCAAACCCGTTCCTCACAGTAACAGAATGAATCATTTCCCCTTCTCTAACATTCAACGACTTCGAAATCGCCTTAAGAAGAAAAGGGTAAGTATGTGTATCAGGTTCAACACGTGAACCCAACATTTTACGATATAAACCAAGTGCAGGTGCAGAGTTATCACTTTCAGCGTAACCTCGAATCATAGTGTTCCAAGTGAAAACATTTGGGATATGTAACAGTGTGAAAACGTTGTGAGCATAGGACATTGGTGCTGAGAGAGAAACAATGGTGAAAATAAGATACTTTCCAATGTCGGGGTTGTTGAGTGGGACATTGTGACGTATGGAAAATGCGTGGATTTGTTTTAGTTTTTGTTTGGAAGAGGCACAGTGTTGTAAGAGTGCGATGCATTTTGTGAGAATGTGTGGTGTTGGGTTTTGTGGTGTGGTTGAGAATTTGAAGAGAGGGGAATGGTTTATGGGTGTGTAGAAGATTAAGGAGAGTTTTGAGGATACTTTCATTTGTGTCAGCTGCTCTGTTTCAGAACACACGAAGTGGCAACAGGGGAAATTGAATTACCTCAAAAAATAAATGTAGAGATTTTTTTATGATCGAATCCAGATAGAGGTTTGAGTCCAAATCAAGATGGAGAGAAATATTTAATCTAACCACTTAAAAAATAACCAATTTTTTCTTAAGGACTAATATTTTTCTTTAGTAACAGTAACATTTTTCAAAAGAATATAATTTTTGTTAATTTAAGTTGTTAAAATCATTTCAATAATAATTCATAAAAAAAAAATTGAACTCAAATGGTTAATGAGTTATACGAATTATGATTTGTTCAAGAGAAAGTTCAATTTTTTGGTGGAATTATTATCGACCAAAATTTAGTTACCTCTTGGTCGAATTTCAGATTACATGACCCTTTTCACATAAAAACTAGAGTACTGTTAACACGAAAAAGAATATAATCAGTTCCAAAATTAAAAAGAATCGTGTATGAGTGTTGAGTGAGAGAAATTGTTCTGACTTTGATGACATGGAGTATAGACTCAATATCGCATTCTTATTTATTGGGAGAAATTCAGATTTATATATGTTCAAACGAGGTAGCATAGTAGAAGCTATTTAAAATAAGAGTGCTTATACACGACCGTAGGTGGCATATCATTCCCATACCACCCTTGTGTGGCATTTTTAATAATAACTAGACTCTAACCCGTACGATGTACGAGGGTTTTGTAGAGTTTCATATATAAATATCAAACTGGCTATATTATTAATTTTAGAGTTACATTCAAAGTCATAGAAACAATCAACTAAGTGAGGATTGATATTGATTGACATGTAAAATATCAAAAAAGTAAATTAGAAACATTCAGTTGGCATCAACAAAAATGAAAATGAGATCAAATGTGGAAATAAACACAATAAAAACGAGTGTTAGTGGCTTAAATAAAAGGCATTTAGGATTGCATATCCATTTTAGAATCAACAATGTTTCAATAAAAATGTTATGGTCTAGTGGTAAAAACTCAGAGGAGTTGTCATAGGTACCCAGTTTGATTCCTTGCAAACCTTTTTTCTAAAAAAAATATTTAGTCCTGTCAAAAAGGGGACGGGATTAGGGTTGATCGGAGACTATCAAACATTTATACATAAAGATTTTTTTTGTCTTTGCCAAGTCATACCAAAAAGAAGAAAAAAAGAAAAATTAACCTTTTTTCGTTTCTCTCTTCCATTTAGTCCTATCTCTGTCTCTCTTTCTCCCACCCCTATACCATTTCTTTCCCAATCCTCGTCGGCGATGCCATTTTCACTTGAAATATATGTGTGTAGTTATTTAGAATCACACAACATTCCAATCAAAGGGAATACATACTAATAGAGTTAACTACATTTAATCCCAACAAAAAGAGTTTAGTTACTCATTGTCATAGTAACCTTACAAGGAGAAAAGAAGAGATGGAATGGAACCAAGCCATGATGTCTCACTGGTCTTGTGTCTTCCTTCAATCCTCGTGCTCCTTGCTCTTTAGAGTCTCTCCCGTCTTTCCCTTGTTTCTCTCTGGCCTTTTATAATATGGTCTGATATGATCTGCTCTGATAATCCCTCCTGATGTGAATGAAAGGCCTTTTATATTTTTTTCTGGTTCAACTCGCCTCGCGAGTAGGTGTGCTCGCCATGGCGAGTTGAGCTTTCTTTCCCAGTGGGTTTCTGCCACGTCAGCTCTGAGGGGTTAGGCCGCCTTAACTCGCCTCGCGAGTTAATATGCTCGCCATGGCAAGTTGTGCTTGCCCTGCACTCGCCATGGCGCATGGGAGGCAAGTAACTATGCCTTCCTGCCTTTGCTTGCTTTTGCTACTCGCCATTGCGAGTTGGAGGTGAGTAACTTCAACTTTCTGCCTCAGCTCGCCTTTGAGCTCGCCGTGGCGAGTTGACCGTTGCATTTCTTCATGTTTTCTTGCTTCTAAAGTGTCCAGGCGTGCATTTTCCTACAAAGAGTTGGCATTAGATGTGAAAAGCATAATTGAATGATTCTCCAGTATTTTTGAGCTTTTCGCAGGACAACTTGCAAACCAAGTAATCAAAGTGTCTAAAATATATAGTTTATTTAACTCCTTTTTGACA